>Ga0307978_1001092_pt1 | contig 20942 bp, 14 predicted proteins | sample OrgLakmetage1056_FD_203151 | JGI IMG/M metagenome (GOLD analysis project Ga0307978, IMG submission 203151) | Saline water microbial communities from Organic Lake, Antarctica - #1056 | ecosystem: Environmental > Aquatic > Non-marine Saline and Alkaline > Saline | place: Antarctica: Organic Lake...
GGTGGGTTGGGTACGGCAAAGTCAGCTGCAAAACCCAAGGCAAAAAAAACAAAAAAGGCGTTCTCTCCGTCCCAAAAGCGCTCTTCCCTCTCGCGACGCACCAAGACCGCATCGGTCAATTATACCGAGCCTTCCATTTCGGTTGCGAGCTTGTTGCGAACCATTGACGGCAAAAAGGAACTAAGCAAAAAGAAAGAGCCAAAAGAGCGCGTCGAGAGAAAGACCAAGGAACGAATGGAAAAGTTTGTCTATCTCGAGTTCAAGAGTATCCAGGCCTTTAAGAAAAAGGTGCTGGTGCAAGCCGAACGAAACGTGCGCAACTCCAACAAGGAAATTAAGTACTGGAAGAAAAGAGCTACTATCTGGGAACGACGGCAAAAGCGCAAACAAGAGCAACGAAAGACTGTAGCGCAGTTTGTACAAGAGCGAAGAGACCTGGGGGGTGGTACGGCCAAGAAACTACTGCAAGAGATTGATAACCGAATGCCAGAGATTCTTGCTGCTGTAGAGCGATACGATGATGTCTTTGAGGTACGTTGCTCGTGTGTTTGTTTCTTTGGAGTGTGCTGGTGTGCCGTTCTGACTGTATCACGTTGCTAATTCTTTATTGTCTCTTTTGATTTCAGGCTGCCGCCAAGAAACGAGAGCGGGAGATGAAGCGTCTAGAGAACGAGCACAAGATGAAAATGCTGGATTCGCTCGACCGGTTTCCTAGGGCCATGAAGGTATGTTGTGAAAGTAATCGGTGCTGTCGTCAAAATCGATCAGGGATCACCTTGTCTCTAACCTTGTATGTTGCTTCGGGTTTACGAAGGACGCCGTTTCTGTTCTAAATGCAGCCTTGTTGGAACGGACACCAAAGGATCCGCCTCCTCCACGACGCAGCAAACGAAAAGATGCTGACGAGACTGAGGATGCGACGCCCAAGAAACGCACGAAAAAAGAGAATGGCAACAGTAAGAAAAGCGAAATGGGCGACACGATGCGAAATCTTCAAACAGAACTGGTGGTAACGGAGGAAGTGGACGACTCGCCGACCAAGGAGCAGTCGACAAAAGGACGCAAACGGAACGCAAGAATTGTGGGCGGCTGGGTCTCACCAAATTTTGCCGCTGAACTCGATCGCGCATGGCTTGAACGCGACGCTGCAGAGGATAAGTTTGAACTTTCAGCCTACGTACCACAAGTTGGGGATATCATCCTGTAAGCAAAAACCTGTTGTGGACTCGTTCGATGATTCCATTGTAGGAGTCGGCTGTCTTACACGTTATATACATACTTCTTTCTTTCGCTTACAGTTATTATCCTGATGGGCACCGCGAGTATCTTGACAAATATCCGGACGTTTTAGGGAAAAAGACAAGGAGTAGCACTCGAGTTCCGCTTTGGGAGCGAGCCGCATCGGAGAAAGCCAAGATGGAGGGTACATCGGATGGAGAAGAGATTAAAGCTTCCGCCAGTACCTCTGCACCCAAGAGCTGGTGGTGTGATGATTGGCTGGCCCGTGTGCAGAGAGATTTAGGGAGATATCCTCTTGTCTGTCGTGTCGAACGTACACACTCAGAATTTCCTCCTGATCCATACACCAAGGTTGTCAAAAAGGAGAAAGATTCGGAAGAGGTGAAGATTTACTGGAAAGGCCCGAAAGATGGTTTGGATCTAAGAAAGGGCCAAAAGCCTCGGCTTCGTCTTGCCGTCTCACTTCGACCGCTGACATCATTACTGCCTCCCATCTGGGATGAGAGCGGTCCTTCAGAAGCCCAGCTCCTTGTGCCTCCCCCAGTGTTCAGCGTGGTCACATTTCCCTCGGTCTTGCGTCCTTATTTGGTGCCATTTGCATGGGCGTATTCGCTTTCACATTCGCTCTCGGTGGATGAGAAGGTCCTTGTCGGATCGAAAAGCGATTCGAAAGTTCGAATCACCTCCTTTGCCTCGCTTGAAGGTAAATACGGATCGTCTCGACTTGATGACAAGATACCATCAGTGGCATCCGTCCTGTCTGCATTCTACAACAAGAACGAGGCAACTCAGTCTATTTTGGAGAAAGCCGTCGCAACCTCGTCGTTGGCCTTTCCCCTCCCAGAAGCATTTGCGGCTCTTGAAACCCTGAAGAATTTTATGAGTTGTCGTCAAGACCAGGATGCCAGTGAAGCTTTGGCTTGCGTTCGGTCTGTTCAACTTGTGGACTTGATTCGCTGCACACTACCCTTGTGGGACAGCGTCTCGGTCATGAGAGATGTTTACGATCGCAAGAGACAACAAATGTCTCCGTGGATCTTACAGCCAAGCAAGTCGCGGTTGCTTTCCGAGTCTTCTTCTCGAACCTTTGCCGAGGTTTCGCACTCGATCGATGAGTCCTTACGGGTCAAGCTTGAGTACGTTCTCGACGACATGGCCACAGAGAATGAGTCAGCCGAACTGTTCTACTGGCCTGTCACAGAAGACGATGCGCCTGGCTACGGCTGTGCTGTTCCATGCTCGATGTCTCTCGATAAAATTCTCGCGCGTTTGAAAGCGGATAAAGCCAAGAACAGTCGCTGCTTCTACAGAGGAGTCGAGGGGATCCTGTCCGATATCAATGCGATCTTGGACAATTGCTTGCTTTACAATAGTCCAGAATCTGAAGTCGTTGTTACTGCTTTAGACCTTGTCTCCGGGTTGAAAAGTGAAGTCTCTCGCGTGGCACAAAATCATTTTGGTGAGATGAAGGAAGCCAGGAATGCGGACGAGAAGAGGCGACGTTTTGTGATGCAGAGCGGTACCTCAGGGGCCGGTGCCGGCTTTTCCGAAAAACCAATAGACATTGATATGCTGAGAAATCCGTTCAAAGAGACTTTGCATCGAGAGTGGCTACAAACGTTTCGTGGTGACAAGGCACGACAGACCGAAAGTGAAGACGCGTCGAGCCATACATGGGTCCCCCAGCCTGGTGATTGTGTTTTGTATTCTAGCGGGTTACACCAGTCCTTTGTGAAAGGTCATTATAAGTCTCTGGAGACGCACCAGTGTGCCGTACCGCCTATTTCGGAGGCAAGCGAAGACAGCAGCGGCGTCGGTATTTCGGAGCCGGATTGGTTCAGTGGCGACATCGTCTGGACACGGCCGTCTTTTCCCAAGGCACCATCACCCAAAAGTGACGAAGATGTGGCCACATTCACTACGAATGCCCCTTTAATGGTCCTAGGCGTTCGATTCAAAGACGACACTGATCAGTCGACTGTGCGAGTTGTGTATTGGCGGCCTTGTTCCTTTTCTTTTGAGATACCACCAGGGCGTACGTCTTCATGCTGTACCTGCGGTGTATCTTGCCAAACATCCTTTCTTCAACCCGCACCGACTGCGCCTCCTGGAGATTCTCCTACTGCCGAAGTGAATTCCAAGGATCAACCAGGCAACTTGTCAGATGAAGAGATTCAAGCCATTGGTCGTTGCTTCGGCCTGCTCAAGAAGCGATGCTTGCGTGATATTCCTGCTGGTTACATTGACCCTCAGCTGACCAAAGCCAATGTGAAGCAAGGCTATCTTCCCTCGCTGGTCAGGGTCGGGGCGAAATCTACGCCCTCTTTCGCGGACTCTTTCGTGGCTCAGCAAGAGCAACCTAGTACCGGTAATACCAAGGCTGTTGTGACTCGGGGATTTACGATCAAGCCGCAGGACGTAGATAACTCAGCTGCTGAGAAGCTAACGGAGAATGGATTCCTTCCTCCATGGGTATCGCCAGGGTCCGGCAACATGGATAGCGAGCTACTTGAGCGTTACGGAACTATTTTGCCATGCCCTAAGCTGTCACTTGAGCTCGTCCAGTTACGTCTGAAGAACGGATATTACAGAGACAGAGCCGGAGTTGAGAACGACTTGGTTGAATCTTATGTTTGCACTGTCTCTATGCTTCTGTCGGAATCATTTTCTCGCAAGAAGAGCCCGATTTCAATGAGAAGAGTGGCCCGTTCGGTATCTTCAGTGAAGTGGAAGGCCAAAGAGCAAAGCGAAGGAGTAACTGATGGTACCGCATCAACCTGTGCAGATGATTCATCCAAGAACGATACTGAAAATGTCGCTTCGAATGCCAATCCTTCTGTGGCAGACCGCGTGCTGGATGAAGAGGCGGCGTGGAAAGATCGTTTGTGCCGTATCCGTGAGCTCTATGCCGTTGCTCTTTTGTCAGTTTCGGAAACTGCCCATGCCGAACGTGTCTTGGGACTAGTTGGACGTCCTTCACTGGCTCCTCCAGACCCTGTTGCTACTTCCGAGCCTCAGCAAGACCCAGTCCAGCGAGATGCTCGGCAGAAATTGCGGTATCTATTGTCGGCAATTGGAAAAGATCCACTTTCTGAGTCTTTCCGTGCTAAGAAAGCAGACGATATTGTCTACCCTCCCGTGGAAGTGAGTGTTGTATGCAATGGGAAAACAGTCGAGTACGATCGCTTTGTGTCAACGCTGACACGAGCGACCGCCGATATGAACGGCAAGACGATTTTGGTCAAGATTGTGTGTGGTGGCCGACCTGTTACTTTCGAAAAGACTATTTCGCCTGAGGCGGATGCTAATTCTTCAGAAGGAAACACCAAGGTGGTCCGAGTCAAAGCGAAATCGGTTATGTTTGAGCCTGACGATTATGAAGGAAGTGATTCTCTCGCCAGAGTTTTCTTTGGCTCTCCAGGGCGGATGCAACCGTGTGCACGGTGCCAGGCCTACAGGCGGTCTCTTGCGGTCTGTCGAGTGCGTCGAGGTCATTCGAATTCTGACTTTGAATGGCCCACATTCTTTCAAGGACTTCGGGGAATCGATGGTCTGCTGCAGGCTTTGGAAGGTAAAAACGCAGTAAACAACTCCATCACGACGACAGGAGCCATTGAAAATTCGACGATCCTGTCTGCAGCGAAAGGTTCTGACGCTGGAGCGACGGAGGGTGCTGAGCAGAGTGGAACACCGAGTCTACCCGTAAAAGCGCTTAGTGAAACGAACGACGAAGGGGATCGAGAGGGTGCAATAGTAGAAGACACCGTTGTAGACCCCCTCCTGGCTCTGGAACAGGCAAGGCTCGCCCTTGTCTCCGCGGAAGAACTACTCAAGAAGGTCCGACCTTACGCCAAGGCTCCGGCTCGGTTCAGCAAGGAATTTGTTGACACGTGCTTCCCAATCGACGAGAGCGACCACCACTATCTCTATTGTGTTATTTGCGGTCTTAGTGGGGACCTGCTCTGCTGCGATGGTTGCTCGAACGTTGTTCATACCCACTGCATCTCTCTAAAAGAAGTTCCGGAAGACGACTGGTTCTGTGAGGAATGCGTTCGCAAGCAAGCAGCAGCTGCTGGAAGTAGTACAGCCCGAGTCGAGTCCGAAATATCAACTGATGTTGAACAGCCTCTCCCCTTTGGAAGACTTGAATTTAACAACGACCCATCAGACGATTTGACGTTGAAGCTTCGGGCCATTCGCTCAACTCGTCCTGAAAAGTTGCGGAAGAATTCCGCGAAAGGTGCCAAGTCCGACGATGAAGGGGATGACGCAGAGTCACAGGCTAGCGGCTCTGAGGGCGAAGAAGAGCTTCAGGACGCCGATGACGATGCGCCAAGACGACGAGGGCGACCCAGAAGAGTTTCTCAAGGTGCAGGTTCACCCTTGAAATCTAAGCGGGGTAGAAAGCCAGACCATGCAGCTCGTCCAGAGTCGAGTCCATCTCGCGGAAGAGAGCAGCCCAGGCGTGAAACGGCGGAGCGAGAAACTGGATCCCCGCGTAGGCGAAAGCGAAGAGGACAGAATGGTGCGATCAAAGCACCCGTTCAGCCGACTAGCAGCACTCGAACTGGAAGACTCACCAAAGCTCCCGATCGCTGGAGTGCCAATATGGCATCGGCAGCGGTCTATACCGAAGAGGACTTGGAAGATTTCGAAGATTCGTGGAGTCATGACCAGCAGCAGCAACAGCGGAGACCGAGAAGGTGCAAGCGATGCGTCCGTTTTGGTGGCGCACTGGCGGGTGATTGTCCAGGGCGTAGTGGTTTGGGCCAAACTGCATGCCGATACTTTGATGAAGCCGGCAAACCCTTTGGCGGCACAGCTAAAAAGGGACGCGGTAAAAAGAAGGGCCACGAACCCGTACAAGATTTTCAGAGTCGTGGCCAGCAGCAGCGGAGACCGAGAAGGTGCAAGCGATGCGTGAGTTTTGGTGGCGCACTGGCAGAAGATTGCCCAGGGCGAACGAATTTGGGCCAAATTGCATGCCAACATTTTACCAAAGCCGGCAAGCCCCTTGGCGGATATACGGCAGCGGTATCGGTCGATGCTCAAACAGGCCGCGGAAGAAAGAGGCAACGTGAACCCGAACAGGATTTGGGCATGCTTGCCCAAAATACCCGAAAGATTACTCGGAGCAGTCGCCGAACAGTCAAGGCGGCACCCACTGATGATGATGATGTCAGTATTGTCCAATCTGTCACGTCCGAGTCAAGCATTCCACAGCAGCGACACCGTCGCACAACGAAGCGATTGGTTGACGAGATAGACGCCAAGCCGGGTAATGGCCGACGAAAGGCTGCACCCAGGAGCAGCCGCAAGACTGTATCTACACCCGCCGCGCAAGAGACTAGAAGCTTGAACGTACTCGCAGAGGTGTTTGGCATGGCCGACGAACCAGCCAGCGACACTCGCAAAAGGAGACTACGCCGGAGAAGCTAAGTCGCGCCAGTCTACAGCTCTCCAGAGCAAACCAGAACTGAACAAAGCCGCTCTACTTACTAGCGAGCCAGTAGATAAGCAAACGTGTTGTACTACGTAGATGTCTCTACTCCTATTCTTGTGTTACTACTGTCGCGCGAACTACAGTAATTATCTAACGATAAACCCGCGCTCGCTCGCTGAAGTGTGTACTACGTATGTACGTCTTCAGCATGACCCATCAGCAGCAGCAGATCAGAAGATTGCCTCCGAGCCACGAAAAATCGTCACGCTGACGTTATTCGGAACAGACAATACGACCACCCTCTCATCGATCTCTTTGTTCGTCCCGTCGACTCAGTCGTCGGTCGTCGGCCATTGCCACTCTATCAATAAGAAGCCAGACGTGAAGCCCTGCTACGCTGCATGAACTGGACGCGTTGCTCCACTTTGTTACTTTCTCTATCTCGTGTTACTCCCACTACTAAAGCCTTTTCCGTCATGTCGGCATCCAAACACGTCCTCAACCGCATCACTCCCGACCAAGTTTCGATGGAAATCAAACACCCGGTCGATCCCCAGGCCTTGAAGCAGGCAACTGCCATTCTAGAAGAACTGCGCGACGATGCCGGGAAAGTCGATGGAGCCAAGCTCTTGGCTGTAGCCAAGCGTTTGGGCGATCTTCCAGAGGATGCTACCAAGTATCTTGTCACCAAGGAAGAATGCAAGGCTGCCTTTGATGCCTTATCGGATCAAGACCGCGCCGCTCTCGTGAACATTCACGGCCGCGTCAAGGCCTTTGCCGACATGCAGCGAAAGAGCGTTACTGATCAGGAAATGGACATTCCCGGAGGAAAAGCTGGTCACACAGTCTCGGCATGCCAAGCTGCTGGATGCTACGCACCAGGAGGCCGTTATCCCTTGCCTTCCTCCGTCGTCATGACGGCCGTGACGGCTCGTGCCGCTGGATGCCAGACGGTTGTCTTGGCAAGTCCCCGTCCAGCTCCCATTACGCTGGCTGCCGCTTACATTTCAGAGGCTGACTACTTTTTGTGCGTGGGTGGAGCCCAGGCCATTGCCTCCATGGCGTACGGCACGGCCGATGGTGAAATTCCCCGTTGCGACGTGATTTGTGGACCGGGAAACAAGTGGGTGACGGCGGCTAAATCTATTGTCAATGGGCATTGCGGTATTGACATGTTGGCGGGTCCGTCCGAGGTGCTGGTTATTTGCGACGATACTGCCAATCCAGAGGTCGTTGCTGCCGATTTGATTGCCCAAGCCGAGCATGATGTGGTGGCACGAGCCATTCTCTTGTGTACTTCGGAGGACATTATTCAAAAGGTGGACGCCTTTGTGGCCACGCAGATCGACTCTCTCCCGGAGCCGAATAAATCGACGGCTCTGGAAGCATTGACACAGAGTTTTGCGGTCAAGTGCAAAAGTGTAGAACAGTGTATCGCAATCTCTGACGACATTGCACCCGAGCACCTGGAGATTCAGACCAGGGATGCCATGAAAGTTGGGCAAGCATGCAAGAACTATGGTGGACTCTTTGTGGGTGAGCACGCGGCCGAGGTACTTGGAGATTACGGAGCTGGACCCAACCATACACTTCCAACGGGTGGAACCGGTCGGTATACTGGAGGCCTGAGCGTCTTCAACTTTTTGCGAATCAGGACATGGATGCGAGTCGACGATCCCAAGGCCAGCCAGCCAATGGTTAACGATAGCATTGTCATGGCGCGATTGGAAGGACTTGAAGGCCACGCACGTGCCGCAGAGGCCAGGAGTTTGCCAGACGCCCCCAAATAATTGTAGCGGCTGCTTAAAAATGATCCGACCGAATAACACAACTTCTAATATCTAGGTAGCGTTTTCAAAAAGACTGTTGGCGCTAAACCGTCGCCATTAGGTACGATTATTCCAAGCCGTCGCTACTGACCCTACGCAACAACTTTACGAGACCAGAACTCGGCATCGGGGTACATTGGAACAACATCCGGAACCCGGTAGGTGGCTCCGTCCAACCACGGGAACTTCTCAGAGCGAATAGTCTCGAAAGCGGCAATCTTTTCATTCTTCTCCATAGTCAATCCGATCTTATCAAGCCCGTTGGCCAAGCAGTGCTTTCTGAATGCATCGATCTCAAAAGGGAACTCGTCTCCGTTAGGCCGAATGACCTTCTGATTGGCAAGATCGACAGTGATTTCGGTTCCGGGGACGGACGAGTCCTCCAACAGCTTCTCAATCTGCTCTCGCGGCAATGTCACCGGAAGCATGCCGTTGTTGAAGCAATTATTGTAAAAGATATCAGCAAACGAGGTACTGATAATGCAACGAATACCCATGTCACCAATCGACCAAGGAGCGTGTTCGCGACTGGAACCACAGCCAAAGTTGTCTCCGGCAATCAAGATCTGGGTCTTACCCTTGTATCCATCCTTGTTCAGGATAAAGTCAGCACGGGGCTTGGCAACTTCTTCGCCAATGGTCGCAACCTCATCAGGATTTTCGTAACGCAACTCGGCAAATGCGGCAAAGCCAAGTCCAGCGCGCTTGATCGTCTTTAGGAACTCCTTCGGAATGATCATATCCGTGTCAATGTTTTTAATATCGAGCGGAGCAGCAACGCCAGTAAACGTTTCGAACTTTGGGAGACCAGCGGGTTTCTCTCCCGACTTGGAAGAAGCCTTGCTAGCAAGGTAAGGCGCCGGAGGCGAGACAACGGCTCCTGGGTTCGCGAGCACTTCCGAAGAGAAAACTCGACTCTTGATGTTCTTCTCCGACCGCGGATCCGCCGAGGGATCTCCTAGGAAAGGAAACTTGCGAACATCGGCAATTGCACCGCTGACAGCTGCAGCGGCAGCCATGGCTGGGGACATCAAATGCGTTCTTCCACCGTTACCCTGGCGGCCTTCAAAGTTACGGTTCGAGGTCGAAGCACAGCGCTCCTGCGGCTTGAGCTTGTCAGAATTCATCGCAAGGCACATACTGCAACCAGGTTCACGCCAGTCAAAACCTGCCTCCGTCAAAATCTTGTCAAGTCCTTCGTCCTCCGCCTGCTTCTTGACCAAACCCGATCCTGGGACAACCATGGCGTGTACTCCAGCTGCAACCTTACGGCCCATGGCCAGCGCAGCGACATTTCGCAAATCCTCAATACGACCGTTCGTGCAGGATCCAATAAAGACCATCTCGACAGGGACGCCCTCGAGCTGCTGGCCTTCTTCGAGTCCAATGTACGCGAGCGATCTCTTCATGGCAGCCTGTAAAAAAGGATACGATAAATGTTAGTGACACGTCGAACCGAAACTGATATATTTTATGAGACCCAGGCATAGCCACACTCACCTGCTTCGTGGCATCATTGCCTTCCGCACCAATCATCGGGACGTTTCCGGTCACGGGCACCACATCCTCAGGACTCGTACCCCACGTGATTGTAGGGGCAATGTCGTTCGCGTCAATCAACACCGTCTTGTCATATGAGGCTCCCTCGTCGGAACGCAAGGACGTCCAGTACGCCACAGCCTTGTCCCACTCTTCACCGACAGGGCACATGGGACGGCCCTTGAGGTAATCGAAGGTGATTTGATCGGGAGCAATTACACCGGCACGAGATCCAGCCTCAACGGCCATGTTGGAAATGGACATGCGCGCCTCCATCGAAAGCGTCTCAACAGCGCTTCCTGCAAATTCAATAGTGTATCCGGTACCACCAGCAGTTCCAATAACACCAATAACATGCAAGATAAGATCCTTGGAAGTAACACTATCACCGAGTTCTCCATCAACACGGATCAACATGTTCTTGGTCTTGGTCTGAGGAAGAGTCTGTACAGCAAAGCAAAAAATCGAAACGTGAGCGTAATTCCAAAAAATCTCCCACTGGTGTCAATCACAAGCCAATGTATGCTTACCTGCGTCGCAAGGACGTGCTCAACTTCACTAGTTCCGATACCAAACGCCAAGGATCCAAACGCACCATGCGTGGCCGTGTGCGAGTCACCACATACGGTAACACAACCAGGCAAAGTGAAACCCTGCTCGGGGCCGATAATGTGAACGATTCCCTGGCGTTCATCGGTAAAGGAAAAGTATTTGAGTCCGAAATCGTTAATGTTTTGTTCCAACTTCATGACCTGAGTTCGACTGGCAGTCTCCTCGATAAAGGTTTCGACATCGACGAGTTGGCTTCGGTCAGACGTGGGCACATTGTGATCGACAGTCACAAGAGTGCAGTCGGGTCTCCTCACGGAGCGACTGGCGAGACGGAGGCCTTCAAATGCCTGGGGAGAGGTAACTTCGTGAACCAAGTGGCGATCGACGTAGATAAGAGACGACACACCGTCATCGTCGACCAAATGGTCGTCCCAGATCTTGTCACAAAGCGTTCTCTTGCCAGTAGCAGCCGACAAGGAGGAGGTAGGCTGAAATGCGTTGCGACGTGCGACGGGGAGAAATCCCGAGACCCCTCCGAGAAGGACGCTCAACAGCGCAGTGCTGATGCTATATCTCATGGTTATAACAGAGTCTTGGTACGGTTAATACAAAGGTTGTACAACAAGCGGCTTCACACATGCAACGAATGCAGAAATGGGGTTTCGAAACGAAAGGTTGAGGATAAAAATGGTCGGCGGCCAGACCTCGCGCAACTTCTTCGTTCATCTTTTGTTATTCAACTTCAATACCGGTTCACGAGAACGAATACAATATACTATAGTACCGGTAGGCTCTTCTGTGGGGCTGCGAGATGCGACAGGCCCTCTAGCCCCTTCTTAGTCATAGCCTACCGGTAGAGCCTATCGTGCCTATGGTCTGGTAGGCTCTCTAACTCTAGAGGCTCTACATCGTAGCGAGCAATCAACCTGCTAGTCTTATTGCTAATAAGCCTGAAAGACAAGATAAGAGAGGTCAAGCTTACAGTATTAGTATAGCTCCCACGGTATTTTTAAAGCTCCTCCTCATCCGACTCTCCAGCAGCCTTCTTTTGTCGCTGTCTGGCTCGACTCCGTGCCTTGGCCTTGGACTTTTTAGATGACGCTTTCTTGGCCGCTAGACTAGATTTACTGTCGCTTCCATTCAGATAGTCATCAAGCTTGAGTTGGAGTCGTTTGCGGGCTATCTTTCGGTTTTGCTGAAGCGCTCTCGTATCTTGACATTCGACTCGAAGCTGAGTCGGCTCGTGGACTAGCAGAACTCGATTGCTCGTCTTATTTATCTTTTGTCCTCCCGGTCCCGATCCACGAATAAAGGTTTCAGTGAGATCCTCGTCCCGCAGGACCGGCAACTCGCGTTTGATATCGGAAACATTCACCTGTTTACCCGCGGCTCGTTTCATGGCCAACGATAGCTCTGCTAGAACCATGGGTCGCAACTCGGAATCCGGCAAGAGAGCGACAAGTTCAGAAAGTGCATCGAGTCCAAGATAGTCGGTCATGGCGATTGAGGTAGGATCCAAGCTAATGGAAGGATCGTCCCGAGCCTGCTGAAAGAGTTCAAGACCGACTTTTACATAGTTCTCAACTTCCTTTTTAGACGCTGTCTCGTCGTTTGTTCTCGATAAGAGCGTCGAGGAAATTTCCCTAAGCCGGGCAAAACGATCAGAGCCTAGGATTCGCTGGATGCGCTCCGAAACTTCCGCCTGACGTTGTTTATTCCAAGCCTCGGCTTGGTCTCTTGTCAGCTTCCACTCGTCGTACGTTTCCATTACTCGTTCGATACCCTCGTTCGAAAAGATTCGATCGATTCGTTTCTCGCGATCCCAGACGACTCGCTCTCGATATTTAACTCCAACGATACGGTGCTCGGGTAGAGCCTTGACAAAGTCCTTTTCTGGTCCCACTATTGAGCCGTTTGGAGCGTCAAACGGAGACTCGACGACCTTGTCTTCTATTCTGTCGTAGTGCAAAATAGAGAAATCCTTGGCCGTCAACGAGACATCCCACTGAATTCTTCGAAGCACTTCGGACGCTGGTATGAGTTTGGGCTTGGTGGATGCGTCCATGTCATCCTCAATCATGTCGGTGCACCCGTTGTCGGCGGCAAAGAGACGCTGGTAGGATGAACTATTCACGTCTTTCAGCTTGGACAAACGAGACTCCACACCACGTAGGCCTCGACCCAGTAAGGCTGCCAGTGAAGAAGCTGGCTCCTTTCGGTTGTCCCATAGAAGCCGGTCTTGGTCAATTGTCCATTCCTGATAGAGATTGGCCATTGGTTCCAGTGTTTCTCGTGATGCTGGCGAATCCATGTTTGCGACAGGGTCGGTGGCAAACCGACGCAATAACTGCGTCGATCGTCTCGAAAAGGCACAAACTCTGCCATTGTGAGTAAATGCTTTCACCATTACTGGGGAAGCCCTTATAAGCGACAGCATGGATACAACAGCGACGACGAACGCCACCATGGCCAACAAACGATGAGGTGGAGAGAAGTGGAGAAAATGAACGAAAACGAAAAAGCAGAGGAGACTTTAGCACAGTCGGCAAAGTTTGTTTTGTTTTGTTTTATTTTCGATCGATACTATCATACCGGTAGGTATACGGTACCGGTACCTAGACTAGCTATGATACATGCATGCGTAGACTACTGTAGTTGTAGTCTACTCCAATTATCAGTATCGTGCGATCGATTTGGTGAAGCGATTAAGATATCCCGCATTAGCATAGCAACTACTAGCTACCGTTAGTAAATTACGGTAGAGTGATGGTGTCAAGACAAATGTCTTATATTGTAGGAGCAACATGCTTCTATTTAGGAAGATAACCCTTGTCGCTGTCTTGATGTAGATCTCAATTCTTTGAGATTACGACCAGTCAAATAAGCATTGGCTTCGCAATATGGACACCTTCACGATGCACATATCTAAGCCTCGTCGCTACCATCTGCACAGTCCTTGATTCCATCACCAACGCGAGAGGGGTAAATCATATCCGACCCATCTTTGCAGTGGAACGAGGCTCTCTGTATCAAAATATAAGAGCAGGCGGATGTGTTTGGTTCATCACTTCCATCCGCGCAGTCGCAGTAATCGTCATCGATATAACCTTTGGATCCGTCTGGACAAGTCATCTCCTTGAAGATTCTTTTATTGAAACCATGGCGTTTCTTTATGTGCTTTGCCCATTGCCGGAAACCCGCCTTTCCTCGCATGCGGTGTAGAAAGCTGGCGTGAGGTGAAATCGTTTCTGCTTGAAACGGCGTCGAGACAAACCTCCATACGCCCACTGCAGCCAGAATTGTTACAGATAAGCAAACGAGAGCAAGTTTGCTCGTCTGCTGCCAGGATTTCTTTTTGGTTCGATATCGTTTGCCAGTCGCCACATCGTTGGATGGTGCATCACTCTTGTGATATTGTGGAAGCAACGAGGCTGTCGGTGCTCGCCGTTTTCGCAATTTGGAGTTCAGCATGGGGGACAAGATTGCGGAGCACAATCTCAGTATTATAGTCTACCTAAGACAAAGAGAGTGACGGGAATAGACTCCAAGATCAAGGGAAAGGCATCTTCGTGCTCTGATTTGCAAGCCTTTAGATTGTGGCGATTGCAACAATAGCAACGGTACATACGTAGTGGCGACCACTCGCATGCATGGCGGCTCTTCTTTCGCGAATACGACGTACGGACCGCGGTGGATGTCGTCATCATCGCGCGATTATTCATTCATTCTCATGCGCGATTTCAATATAAGAAGATAACTACCGGTACGTAGTATCAGTACCAGGTACTACTGCCGTACTGGTACTGGTACCCACCTGGTACCTGCTGGTTCTGGTTGGTATGTGCCGAGAAGCGTCGTACGCCTCCTCATTTCAACAAGCAGCGATGCGAGAGACGCTGTCTTCGGTCACAACATTGTCAGCTTGCCGTCTCTCAAAACTTTCTACTTCTTTTTGTAGATTCGCCTTTCGTTGGTTGATTAAAGAATGGACTGGGAACCGGAAGCCCACGGCCTGACGATCTACGTTCTCTGTCTCCAGCAGGGAAAGTGGTATGTAGGGAGAACGAGTCGAAGTTTGGAAGAGCGCTTTGCGCAACACAATTCGGGAAACGGATCAGCATGTACCCGGCTATACAGACCATTAGGTATAGAGAACTTCATAGAGGGAAGCGAATCATCTGAAGAGGACAAACAAGTTAAGAAATATATGGGAATTTACGGGATTCCTAATGTCCGTGGGGGGAGCTACTCGAATGTAAAATTGGAGCCTGACCAAATATCCTCCTTGGAGCGAGAACTCCGACACAATAACGACTTGTGTCTATCGTGTGGCTCTTCTAACCACTTTGTAATGGATTGCACGCACCGTGCCCCCAACAGGGAGTTGCCTCGAGAAGAAGAGCAACGCTGTCTTGGTTGACGTTGCTTGGGACACAATGCCAGAGGTACCTACATCTCAACCGAGATGGATACTGCCCATCGCATCAAGACCAACATGAAACACGAAGCCAGCCTGTGGAGTTGCCGCAAAAAGAGGAGCAACGCTGTCTTGGTGTTACATTGCGTGGTAGACAATGCCAGAGCTACCTGTACCTCAACATTGACGGATACTGCCCATCACATGAAGATCAATCGGCACCACAACGATGGCCTCAAGTCGCTGCTGTACCGCAGCAGCAGCAGCAGCAGCACTGCCATAGCGTGACGACAAGTGGTAAACCTTGCCAGAGATCTATCTATCTCAGCAGCGACGGGTATTGCACGTCCCATCAAAATCAACATGCGGAGCAACGCTGTCTTGGTGTTACATTTCGTGGTAGGCAATGCCAGAGCTACCTGTACCTCAACATTGACGGATACTGCCCATCACATGAAGATCAATCGGCACCACAACGATGGCCTCAAGTCGCTGCTGTACCGCAGCAGCAGCAGCAGCACTGCCATGGCGTGACGACAAGTGGTACACCTTGCCAGAGATCTATCTATCTCAGCAGCGACGGGTATTGCACGTCCCATCAAAATCAACATGCTGTGGCTTTCGCAAGACCGACCCCTAAACGACAAAGAATTTCTGATCAAAGTAAAGAACAGCTCTACTGTCGGCGTTGTGGGCGCTCAGGCCATGGCTCGGAGAGCTGCTACGCAAGGTCTGGTATTAGTGGAAACCCATTGTGAGCATCATCAGAGGACTTTTCAGAGGAGTCTTCAGATGGAGACGAGTTAAACATTTGGTGTTTCGGAACCGCTCGTTTTCGTTGGCAATGCCTATTTATCTCAACAAGCACCGATGCAAGATACGTACAATAGTATACGCAGGCTTCGGTCACAACGTTACGGTCGTCTTGCCCTCTCTCAAACTTTCTAGTTGTACTACTGTTCTGTAGATAACCTTTTCGTCCTACAGTACTTTTATTAGAACAAAGTTAAATCTACGGCACTAGTCGTACAGTATGCCTTCTTAAAACCGCTCGCTTGATATACGGCGTAATATGTTAAATCTATCCATAGAGTATATTAGTCTAGTCTAGACATGTGAAAAAAAGGAAATGAAGTCTCGTGCTGTTAGCGTCCGATTTCTATTGTTTTCACAAGAGAACGGAAAAATAAGCGGCGGGAGATGGTAAAGTTTGTCTGATAATAGACGGAGCGATGGATGGATGTCGCTTTGAAACATTGATGGCTGCCGTTTTGAAACATGCTGTATAAATCTCGCTTGAGTACACTACAGTACAGGTTCGAGGATGGCAGATCGTATCAATCCACAAATTCCCCCATGAGCGGGTAGGTAGGGAAATAAGAAAAGTTGTATTCTAGCAAAAAGTCACGAGCAAAAGCACCTGAATTCCGACACAGGAATGAGAGGAAAGACGTGCCTCCGCTTCCATCTCTTGCTGTTCAACACACACTGACAACGCATCAGAGAATCCTCGCGGATCCTTGCAGGATCAGCGGATAGAACCTCCGAGATCCTCCATTACGGGATCTTCCACGGGAACGCTCATGGAACGATCATGGGAGCGGTTAGGGGACCGACGGACGCCGGAGAGAAGTGGTACACCTTGTTGTCAGAGATCTAGATATCTCAGTAGCGACGGGTATTGCGCGTCCCATCAATATCTGTATGTTATACACTTTTCCAACCTTTCCAACTTTGCCAGAGATCTAGTTATCTCATGGGGGAAGGGTGTTGCACGTCACATCAAGGCCAATGCGAGGAAAATATACAGCTTGGCGAGATCATTCAAGAAGAAGTGACCATCACACATGAAAATCAATTACTGTAGTCTACCGCTCCTGGGTCCGGGTAGACTCCTCTCTAACGGCTCTACATCGGAGCGAGGGATCGCCCTGTTTATCCCTAATAAGCCTGAAAGACAAGATAAGAGTAGGGCATACACGTAGGGCGATAGGATTTTGAAGCCCCTCATCATCCAACTCTCCAGCAGCCCTCTGGCTCGACTCCGTGCTTTGGCCTGTCTAGATGACGCTTTCTTGGCCGCTAGACTAGACTTACTGTCGCTTCCATTCATATAGTCATCACGCCCGAGTTGGAGGTTACAGGCTATCTCTCGGGAGTCTACCGGTCGCCTTTATGTACAATCTACGTCGTAGTCGCTGTTCGATGCATGATCCCGGCGGCTCCGTGGCGTGGCTGCTCCGTGATTGTCCGTAGGAAAGAAAAAGGAAGGCAACGCAACGAAGCCAACGAGGGTGGGGAGCGAGAGACACAAACACAAAGACAAGGGACATCATGCCGAATACATCTCTATAATAGCTACATCATAGATACCAGGAGAACGGATTGTAATACCAAAGGGGTTTGCTTTATTTAGTGAAACCTTTGAAAATAAAGAATCGCCACGCTTCGTAACCTGATACCCCACACTCGATCGAAGTTAGAACTATACCAAAAGCACTTCGTCGAATGTAGGGATCCAGATAGTTCAGGTATGAACTCATCCCAACAAGTGAGATAGGCTGCACACCGTCATTCACTAGCGTATAGTCTTGATCTCAAAGCTTTCACCAATAAAAGGTACCTCTATCCACCGCGTTGTCTCTCTCTCTCTACTAGGAGCTCTCTTCTTTCTTCTTCAACAACATTTCGATATCATCAATCATATCATTTGGAGCTGTACTAGTGTACCTTTTGTAGGGCTTGCCTTCATGATCTACCAGGAATTTCACTGTACAATCAAGATGGACGACGTTAGAGGCACAATTCTCGTCATGGATAAAAACCAGCCTCTATTGGAACCACAGAGCGAGAACAACTTACCAAAGTTCCAGCGAATATCAAGCGAGGCGTCATCGTTCGGGGCCTCCTTCTTTAGAAACGCGTACGGTTCGCGAGTATTGGCTCCGTTAACATCGGACTTCTCAAAAAAAGTAAGCTTATCCGCCATGTCAGCATCAAACTTTTCGACAAAAGTCATGATCTCCTCATGCGTACCGGGCTCCTGCGCGCCAAACTGGTTACAGGGAAAGGCCAGCACTTTGAAGCCGCGAGAGCCGTATTCATCGACAATCTTGGGGAGTTGGGTATAGTTCGCCTTGGTCTGTCCTCATTTAGAAGCCACATTGACTACCAAGAGGACCGAGCCAGCATAGTCCGACATGATGACCTCCTTACCGTCCATGTCCTTATCGACGGTCGAATTGAAGCTCATTTTTCCCGTTGTCTTTTCAACCCCGTAAAGCAAACGAGTGGATGCGTCCTGAAGCTTTCCGAAGGTCCTGCTGAGGAAGCTGGTCATCGTCCGTGTGAGAAGAATGAAGAATGTGCAGAACAAAATAAGATCTCGCGAATGTTCGATCGAAGTCACTGGTGTCTTGGTACTGTTTTACTGTAAATAGCGTCACAGAAATGTTATACCCCTCACTGTCGTGAATTGTTAAAAAACATATAGGCCATAGAGTACATTCTGCGAGGCCAATTCGTCTCTGTTGGCGAGAATCTCTAAATAGCCACGTTAGCAAGAGTTCGCCAATCTTTGAAATCACCGAAAGTCTCTCAAGTTGATCCCCCGAAACGGCAAAGGGCATCACACCAACTCGTTCCCCCTCCTACTAACCAAACGCAAGCGACGATTGCCATCAATAGATAGCCATGGGGTGGATTAAAGGAAGCAAAGGCTCGGGTGCTGCTAGGAAACAATCGGTAGGTTCAGAAATGTCACCACCGTATTCTTCCTCGTCCAGGAGGAGTGGTCGTCCAACCTACATTGCTCCATCTGTCGGTGATGGAGCTCCAATGCAAAGAGAAATGCCATCGTCGCGAAATGCTGCTCATAAAGAGCGGGATGATAACAGTGACGAGCATCTCATGGTCATTGACCATCCTCCTGAAAACCAAAAGAGACCGTACGACATTGAGGATGGCAGTCAAAGCATCTCCAGAGATGCAGGCGAGATGATGTCTCAGGAAGAACCCAGCAAGAACCATCTGAACAGTCTTTTCAATGGACATCTTATGAAATGGAAGTACGAAGCAGAGGAAGGAAGCATGTTCATCCGTATTCCTGCTTTCTTTGGTGCGCTTGGCTTGCTTGTGACATCCATTGTCGCGATTGTCATCTACCCTGGCGCTTGGACTTCACACAACATTGTCATGTCGGTTTCGATTGCCATCATGTCCATTTTTGTATTGGTTCTTGACGGCCGCTTCTTGGCTACCAATCCTCTCAGCGCTCGCGCTCATTTGCGTAACATCATGACACGAAACTTTAACATTTTTCGGTTTCTGTGGGGCCGTGGCCTTCTCTATATCGCCGCTGGTGTGCTTAGTGTGTCAGAGATGTGGTTGATCACCATCATCTCTGGAGCTGTCATAATTCTGGTCGGACTAATTGCTTTGATTGTCGGAGTGTACTCGTCTCGCAAGTTTTCTTCCCTTCGAAACTCTCTTGCCGACGAATCGTTCCTGCTCCTCGTGTTTAGCAACTACGACTCTGATGGTGATGGGCATCTTGTTCCTAGAGAGTTCTCTTTCCTGATTCAGGATCTGGGTATGGAACTCGATGACCGGTACACACTCAAGGCGTTCAATGTTATTGATACCGATAACGACCGAAGGATCTCGTACGACGAGTTTAGCAATTGGTGGTCCTCGGGCTACATTGAACGCGGACGCAAGCAACCTTTCGATTCCGACGAACTGACATACCAACGCATTTAATAAGCCATGGACTCTAATCGTATCGTATCGGCGCGGCTAATTTGTGTCTAAACTCGTTTTGTATTACACACTTTCCTTCAAAATCCCGCAATCAGAAACATGGTGCTGTTGTTGCCACGTTATATGTCTCTACTGCAGTGTTTAGTAGAATAGAATCAATCTACTGTAGAACCCAATTGCTACTGCTTGCTGGCCATTTTCTTTTTCAAGACGGACGACTCCATGAGCATGCCCATCATCGGATTGACTGGGAGTGATTTTTTCTCTTTGCGTTGTTGAATGGCAGCGGCAATATCTTGATCGACGCTGGACGATGATCCAGTCTGTTCGCTTTCCATTTTCTTTTTTAAGACGGACGAGCCCATAATCATGGCATTCAGAGGGTTCACACCCTTTCCCTTTACTTTGCGTTTCTGGACAGTGTCCATAATCTCCTGCGTCTTTGGAAGGTGTACTCGCTCCAAGCTCGACCGGAGATCAATCTCGTTTGCCTCCATTAGCTTTCCTAGGTTCTCAATATGACTCGTCGTCATGATAGACGGTGACACCCGACACACCTTGCTGACTTCTTTCGAAAGCATGGCGCTAATGTCAACCTTTGTCTCTTCACTACTCTCGAGATCGGGCACCACAGTCACCAGGATTGAAGACTCGACTCGGTAGTGACAAGTCTCTTCTACCGGGTCATGTTTATCGACATGGACAATGTGTAAGCTATTCCAAGTCCCAGAATCGCTCCTTTTGCTGATTCCAAACAGTCCCTGAAAGGCACCCTTGTCATTATCTCGCAAAAAGACGCTTCCCACCGCCTCGGATCCATAGTATAGGCTCTTGTAGGAATCCCATACATCGTTCATTTTGGCTTCCAGCAGGCGCAAGTCGTCGGGTTCCTCGGTGCTACCAGGTGCCGCCACTGGATACAAAATATTCGTCCAAGGAGATCGGTGCTTGCCGCCGACGGTATTGTACGAGCAAACGAGAAAGGGCTTTTCGGCGTTTTCGTCTTTCATATCGACGACAGTAAACGGAAGCAGATAGCGTTTCATTAAGGCCTCGGCAGCATCCGGATTCTTTTTTGAGAGAATGTCTTTCAAGCCTTTCAGGTTCTGCAGTACGCGAACGATGAGGAGGGGTATCATCAAGGTGAGCAACTAACGACGAC
>Ga0307978_1001094_pt1 | contig 20922 bp, 14 predicted proteins | sample OrgLakmetage1056_FD_203151 | JGI IMG/M metagenome (GOLD analysis project Ga0307978, IMG submission 203151) | Saline water microbial communities from Organic Lake, Antarctica - #1056 | ecosystem: Environmental > Aquatic > Non-marine Saline and Alkaline > Saline | place: Antarctica: Organic Lake...
GTTCAAACCCAAGAACTTCACCCCGCATCACACACCCCGCCTAAGACACGCCGTTAACGACGTCATTAAACACGTCTCTTAGATCAAAAAGCCGGGATCAGGCAGGCGGTGCCAATCGAGCGGTTACCAAATGGGAGTCTGAATTAGAAACGGAGATAAGACAAAATCTGCCGGTCGAATGCGACTTGCTTTGCGATGACTATTTTATGGAGGGGGCGTTTTAAGGTTTCCACATCGCGCGCGTCGAACATCTTCTTGTGTCGGGTCATGACTTGGAAACGGCATACGAGATGTTCGAACTTGAACGCGAGCTGCGCAAGAAAGCTTACGATGCAGAAGACTTCGTGCGTTCAGCCGCTGCAGCGAAAAAGAAGAAGGAGGAAAATCATGTCTTCACCCAAGACTGACCACCGAAACAGACCCTAACAGGCTGCTGAAAAGGGTTTTAAACAGCTGTCCTCGTGACGGGTCCCAAGAGATTTTCATCAGCTCGACAAGAGAGCTTGCAAAATGCACTTTTTGCGAGTGTTGCGGGCTGCGGCGGACTTTTCCAGCAACCTGCTAAAGGTGGGTCAGTTCTTGACTGAAAGGGTCACTTCTGCGCGGAAATCAACAGGCTTGCCAGCTGGCGTCTGTTGATGCCAACCTGTCCGCATTGCATTGTTCTTGTAGGTTCAGGTGTACTCTGATGCCATGGCATTGCCGAAGGGGAATTCTATCGAACGCTCGCTCTTTGCCTTCATCTGGAAGCATTCCAAGCGGGACCAGCTGATCCTGCTACTGGTGACGCTCGGGCTTTTCCCGCTGCTCTATCTAACGCTCGAGTTGCCCAAGCGCATCATCAACGATGCAATTGGTGCTGAGGCGGGGACGGTTGACGTATTTGGGCTAGAGCTGTCGCAGATCTCGTTTCTGATGCTTCTTTGTAGTTTCTTCCTGCTGTCGGTTTTCGCGCACGGCGCCTTGAAGATGCGCATCAATTCAATGAAAGGTGTCTTGGCCGAACGGCTGCTCAGGCGGCTTCGCTACACGCTGATCGGTCGCATTCTGCGCTTTCCCGCACCCTATTTCGAACAAACCAGCCAGGGAGAGCTGGTCAGCATGGTCACTGCGGAAGCCGAACCGATGGGAGGGCTGATGGGCGATGCACTGGCGCAACCGGTGCTGCAAGCAGGGCAAATGCTGACCATTCTGGGTTTTCTTTTCGTGCAAAGCATAGCTTTCAGGTTTGCCGCTTGTGCATTCATTCCGCTGCAGGCCTGGCTGATCCCAAAGCTTCAGCGCCAGATCAATCTGCTGAACAAGTCCCGGGTAATCGAAGTTCGCGCGCTTGCTGGAGAAATCGGCGAAAGTGCCGAAGGCGCCGCAACCCTGCGCACCAATGGTGGCTGGCGTTACCGCATGGCGCTCATCTCCAACCGGCTGGGGCGGCTTTTCCAAATCCGGTTCGAGATCTACCAAAAGAAATTCTTTATGAAGTTTCTGAATAACTTCATCACGCAGCTCACGCCTTTTTTCTTCTATGCTATGGGCGGCTATCTGGTGATCATTGGCGAGATTACCGTAGGCGCACTTGTCGCGGCCCTTGCGGCCTACAAGGATCTTTCCAGCCCATGGAAGGAATTGCTGACCTACTACAACCTCGTTCAGGACATGAAGATGCGATGGGCCATCATCACTGACCGTTTCGCGCCGCCAGGCATGATGGATGCCTCGTTGTTCGAAGGCGTCCCGGACACCATACCACGCCTGACCGGCGACATTAATCTGCACGATGTCAGCGTCCTTGACCGCGAAGGGATGACCGCGCTGGACACCCTCAAGGTGACCTTTCCGGCGGTCAGCACTATTGCCGTGGTGGCCAAGAGCGAGGAGGATCGGCGGGCTTTCGCCCAGCTTCTCACGCGCGAAATTTTGCCAGCTCGGGGTGAGGTTAGCATTGGGGAATATGCTTTGGGCACGCTGCACCAGGCGACGATCGCGCGCCGGATTGGGCACGTGACATCAGCGCCGGTGCTGTTTCAGGGTACGCTGGGCGAGAACATCAACATTGCCCTCAACACCGGCCCGCAGACGCGAAGCAGCGACACCGCGTTTCACGCCGAAAGCTTGCGGGCGGGGAACAGCCCCGACCCTTTGGAGGTTCCCTGGCTCGACCAAAGAGCGGCAGGCGTGCAAAATGATGCGCAGCTGCAGAGCTGGTGGATTGATCTGCTCAACGGGGTCGGACTTGACGGACCGCTCTTTGAGCGAGCCATGGATCAGCGACTGGATGCGGCAAAGCAGTCTGAATTCGCCAAGGCACTGGTCGCCCTGCGCCCCGGCACTGCCCGGGTGGTCGAGGACGCAGGGCTTGCTAGTCTGGTCGATCCATTTGAAATTGACAGCTACAACCGGACTTTACCGGTCGGTGAGAACCTTATGTTCGCGGTACCCTTATCCCCGGTCACTGCTGAGACACTGATAGCGCATCCCAGCTTTATGGATTTGCTCGAAAAGATCGGGCTGGAGTCCGGTCTGTTGCAGCTTGCCATAGATATCCTCAAACCGCTGCGTGAGGCTTTTGGTACAAATGGCACCGACCACCCCCTGTTTCGTAAACTCGGCATCGACGCGCAGACCTATATTGCGGCACTGAAGCATACAAAGGCTATGGCACGCGGCGATGCGCTGACACGCTCCCAAAAGGCCGTACTGCTGACGGTTCCCTTCGTGATTCCTGCGGAGCAGATCGGCTCGGGCCTTTCGCCTTTAATTATCGAAAACGTGCTGGAGGCGCGTGCACGGCACTGCAAGGCACTGCGGGAAAGTATGAAGGATATCTTCGAGCCGTTGCGCATCGACGCACCGGTGAGCGGGCTGTCAGTTCTTGAAAACGCCGTCTTCGGCAAGATAAAGGACGGTGCGGACGCGGATAGCTTGAGGGCATTGATCAGTACCCACCTGCGCGGCGAGGGGTTGGGAGGCGCGATGCTGACGCAGCTCTTTGATCTGCCCCTTACGCGCGGCGGTAATAACCTGACGACTCAATTGGCTGAGGTGCTCGCCATCGGGCGTGCGACCGTCAAGCGGCCCGATTTGCTGGTGCTTGACCGGCCGTTGGCCAGTTTTGATGCGGAAGTACGTGACGGTTTGCCCGCACGGTTGCGTCGGCAATTGCCTGACACGACGATTATCTGCCTTGCCCCCGAGTTTTCCGATTTCGACAGCTTCGATTACCAATTTGTCCTTAAACAGGGCAGGCTTTCGAGTGTACTTATTGACGCTGGCGACGGCGAAGACCAGACTGACAGCACCGATCTAACACGCAAGCTTCGGGCTCTGGAACAGGCGGACCTATTTGCGGGACTGCCCCGCAAGCAACTGCGCCTGTTGGCCTTCGGGGCACGCTGGTACCATGCGAAGCCGGGTGACTATGTATTTCACCGAGGCGATCCCCCATCGAGCGGCGCCTACTTATTTTTGGAGGGGGAAGGCGCGCTGCTGGACCCACGCCAGACCGGCCCCGACGCCAGGATCGCAACCGTCGGCCCTGGCCAGCTGGTAGGGGAGCTAGGGTTGATCCGCAACGTGCCGCGCGCCTTCGATCTGCGTGCTGACGGCGATCTGACCTGCTTGCGTATTGGGGCCGAGGAATTTCTGGCCGTGGTCGAAAATGATGCCTTGACCGCCTACAAGCTACTGCAGGTAGTCGCAGGCTATGTAGGGACGCCAAGCACGAAGGACGAGTAATTCGCCTATCTCAGCCCCGGCGATGCACGAACTATTTGCGCATTGGGTATTCAGTCCCAGCACCTGGAGAAGCGAATTTAGGATGAATCGATCTGGCTCAGAAGTCCAGATTTTGCCGATGTATTCGTAGGGTGTGAGGCTGCGGATTATTTTGGGCCTGCGGGCATAATTCTAGGCATCCATGGACTCGGTGAGGTGCGTGTGCAGTTGGTCGTGGCTGTCATAGTGGTATCGCGTACCTGATCGTTCGGTGGTTACCATAGTGCCCGGCAGTGCATTACACAGCAATGTCACGAGACGAAACCCAACCGATGACACGACGGGAAAGCAATTTGAGAAGCGAGACCTTGTCCGGCATTGATCCGAGGACAATGGTCGAGCGCCAGATACAGTCGGCCTTCGCTCGTCCAGATTTAAGATGTGCCGCCCGCCCATCTTTTGCTTGTGTCCGCTGCAAATAAGTCCTGATCCAGCAAGTTCGGAGCTGTGTTGAACGCATGATTGCTGTCGGTCGTATGCGGTCAGCGAAATTTTGGAGCGGCTGGGGATCAGTACCAAATTGCTGGACACGTGGAAGGCGCAATCTTCGAAGTTGACGCAGATTAGATCTGAGGTTTCGGAACGGGCGGCTGAGATCAGACGGCTGAAATTCGAACTGGCGCGGGTGACCGAGGAACATATCATCTTTAACAAGGCGACCGCCTCCTGCGCGCGAGAGTCTCAGCTCAGTATGCGCTGATTGAAGTTCATCGATCCGGGTTTTCTGTTCTGTCAATCTGTCGCGTGCTGATGGTGCATTTCAGCGGTTTCGATGCATGGCTCAAGGAACCGCTAAAGCAGCGTGCGCAGGAATAAATGCGCCAGCCCCCAACACGCAAGCACACAAACAATGGCATGCGGTCGCCGGTTGACCAGAAGGAAAAACAACGGAAAATGAACGAGACAGGCTTTTGGGAAACGAGGGGCACCCCAAACTGAACTTCACACGATTGGCCTGAGGGCCAATGAAGCTTGGAACAAGCTTGCTATTTGAGCGCCGCACGTCCCGAAGCGCACTCCCCGAACTGGCCTCCTTTTCCTCCGGCCCAGTGGCAGTTTTTTCTCCGCCGTTTACATCTACTCCGTCCTCACGGCACGGCATAACGCCAGGTTGCCGGCATGAAAGACTTTCGCCTGGAATCCCGATATCATTGGCTCAATTCGCTGACCTTCAACGGAAAAGCCCAAAATTCTGTAGGTTGGTTACACCTCGTGTGTTACGCTCTTATTTGGGGATGCGAATGAGTTTGGGGGGGGTGCGTGCGTAAAATCCGTCTAGGATGTACCGGAGGGCTCTGTGTCTGAGGCCGCTCCAAATGAAGGCGCGATCGGCGACTTTCTCGTCGCCGCGGGACTGGATGAATTTGCTGCGCGCTTTGCCGAAGAAGAGATCGACGAAACCCTGCTGGCCGATCTGACCGAAGGGGATTTGCGTGATCTTGGCATGTCATTGGGTGCGCGCAAGCGCTTCCATAGAGCACTGGTCAGTTTTCAGCGCGACGCGGCTTCAGAACGGAAAGGGGCTTCGCCGTCTTTTGCTGAACGACGGCATCTGACAGTGGTATTCTGTGATCTGGTCAACTCGACCGGATTGGCACAGCGGTTTGATCCCGAAGACCTGCGCGACATCATCTCGGCCTATCTTGATGCGGCGATAGGAACAATGCAATCGCACGGAAGCTATTTGGCCTATAATCAGGGCGATGGTATCATGATGTATTTCGGCTATCCGCACGCCGAGGAAGACGACGCCGAGCGCGCAGTTCGGGCCGCGCTTGAAACCGTAGAAGTTGTGACGAATATTAAGTCGATTGTGCCTGAAGGTCTCAGTGTCCGTGTGGGTATCGCAACCGGTCAGGTCGTGATCGGGGATCTTGCGCCTAAAACTTTCGAGCCGCAGGATTTCGTTGTGGGCGAGACGCCCAACCTCGCCTCCCGGCTGCAGGGGCTTGCCGCACCGGGTGAGGTGATCGTTTCACAGGAAACCTACGCCCTGGTCGCGGGTGCCTTTGAATTCGAAGGCCACGGCGCGCATGCTTTGAAAGGGTTCGAAAATACGCGCAATGCATATCGTGCAGTAGCGGAAAATACCAATATATCGCGGTTTGACACGCGCGGCGGACATGGCACGCAGCGAATTGTCGGACGGCAACAGGAAATCGAACAGCTTCTTGAATTGTGGCGCACCGCCCTTGCGGGAGAAGGGCAGTTGGCCACGATCGAAGGGCCGGCAGGAATGGGCAAGTCGCGCCTGATCCGGTCGCTGGCATCGGTTGCGTCGGTGGAGCCGCTTACCTTGCAGTGCGCGCCGCATCTGGGCAGTCGGCCTTTGCACCCCTTGCTAAAGGAACTTGAGCGTATTGCCGGGTTGTCACGCGGTACTGATCTTGAGGCTGTGCGCGACAAACTGCGCAAGATGCTGCAGAATTCGTCCCGGCTGAGCGAAGACGACTTGCCGCTCCTGCTTGATCTGTTGGGGGTAGAGGCGAATCCGCGGCCAGAGGTGGATGCTACGCGACTGGCAAGGCTGACCCGTGATTTTCTGCTTCGTTGTATTGAGAGCCTCTGCGATGCTCAGGGCACCTTGCTTCTTGTTATAGAAGACACGCATTGGATCGACCCGGCAACGCAGGATTTCCTCGACTATCTGGTCAGCTCATTGCCAGACTTGCCTTTGCTTTTGATCTTGACCCACCGGCCCGAATATCAGGCCTCGTCACAATTGGCGTCCCAAAGCGTGCACGTCAGCCTTAACCCTCTTTCCACAAATGAAGCGACAACTCTTTCCGAAAGTATCGCTGGCGAGGGCCGTCTGCCGCAGGTGCTGATCCGGCGGATTGTAGAAAAAACCGATGGGGTGCCGCTTTTTATCGAAGAACTGACCAAGACTTTGATGGATCAGGTGCCCGAGCAGGTGAAGTTTACGACCGAAGCGCTCGAAAACATGAGCATTCCGACGACATTGCAAGACTCGCTCATGTCGCGTCTGGATCGTATGGCCGAAGCAAAGCCCATTGCGCAGCTTGGGTCGGTGATCGGACGAAGTTTCACCGCGGCAATGATCGAAGCTGTGGCCCCTGACAACGATGATATCTATGCCGCGCTGGATCAGCTCAGCGAGGCGGGGTTGCTGTTGAATACGGGTCAGAACGGCACGCAAGGCTACATGTTCAAACACGCTTTGGTGCAGGATACGGCGTACCATTCGCTGCTTCGCGAAGCGCGCAGATCGATACATCTCAAAATTGCCCAGAAGATGCTGGCGGGTGAAACGGCATTTGGCACGCCGGAACCGCAGACCATCGCACGGCACTGCGATGTAGGCGGGCTCTCACAACAGGCTGTGACACACTGGCTTCAGGCCGGAGTGCAAGCCTTGGCACGGGCCGCCAACTTGCCCGCCATTTCAGCCTTGACCGCAGCCTTGCGCAACATCGAAGCCCTTCCCGAAAGCCCGGATCGGGACGGTCTGGAGCTGGCGGTGCAGATGTGTCTTGCACCTGCGAACATGGCCATTCACGGCTGGGCATCGGATCAGGTGCGCCAAGCCGCTGCGCGTGCTCAGGAACTAGCCCAAAGGCTTGGCGACGGAAAAAGCCTTTTTGGGGCGACCTTCAGCCTCATGACGAACTTTGCGGTCGGCGGACAGATGAACAGCGCAATGGAGGTTTGCCATGCGCTTCACGCGATGGCCGCGGCGGCGGATGATCCGCCCGTTATCGCCATGGCATGCCGCGCTATGTGCCTGCCATTGTATTTCAGTGGACAGTTTATCGAAAGCATGCGCCAGATCGAATGGGGGCTCAGCCTGCTTACTCCTGAGATGGACAAGGCCATGATGCCCGCGACGCAATCGTCTGCCATCGCGTCCCTGCTGGCCATCAAAGCTTGTGTCAGCTGGCAGATGGGCAAATTCGAAGAGGCGGAGGCCGCCCGCATCAAGGCCATAGAATACAGCCGCACTCTCGATCATGCGCCCAACCTTGTTTACATCATCGGTGCCTCCAGCATGCATTTGCCTTATGCGGGTGCGTGGGATGAAATGGATGATGTGATGACCGAGGGCCGCCGGATAGGCAAGGAAGAAGGCTATTTCTATCTTTACGCCATGCAAGAGGTCTATTTCGGCATCGCGCAGGCGGGCAAGGGTGATGTGAAAGGCGGTGCTGAACGCATGGGCCACTACATGGACCTGATTTCGTCAACTGGTGCGAACTTTACCTTTCCCCAAAACCAGATCGTGATGTCCGAAATGATGATTGATGCCGGCGATATAGACGCGGCTATTGACCGGCTTGAATTGATTTGCGGCCCGGCATGGGATCGGGGCGAGATATTGAACAAGTCCGAGTACCATCGCGTCAAGGCCAAGGCCCTGAAGGTGCAGGGTCGGAAGGACGAAGCGCTGGCGCAGGCGCGCATAGCGGTTGAGACTGCAGACGCCTGTGAAAGTGCTATTGTATTGCAAGCGCGGGCCAGGGCCGCGTTGGACGAGTTGAGCCGTTAACAGTTTTGATTAAATCTGCTGCACGGGTATCTGTGCACCATTTTACAAGGGATTGAACAATGAGTGAGACATTTGAGTGGGGAGAAGAGCAATGGGGAAAAGTCCGTCAGACCGTTCATGATGAGGCATTGCGCGCGCGGGCGGCTGCCAGTTTTCTGCCCTTGTACGGGCCGCTTCCGGCAGACACCCAGGCGGTGCCGCTGAACGCGCTGGAATTGGTTGAAGGCGAACCGGGCATGCAAATGCGCCTCGGGGTCAACGATTATACGACGCGGCGGCTGTCGACGATCTCCGTCAATGTCTATCTCAAGAGTGCCCAGATCGCAGACCCGGAACTCGCCTCGGCGCTGATCATGTTCCGACGGGCCGCAGCGATCGCTGCACGGCTGGAAGATGCGATCATCTTTAATGGACAAGCGGGAACCGGACAGGGACCCAAGGACGGTTTCGGTTCTGGCGACATGCCGGATGTCTACACCATAAGCGGCGGTGGCGACTACGATGGCCTGCGTCACGCAGGCAATGAACTGGTGGTCGAAGGGACTTTGGAAGACGGCGGGATCACGGGCCAGAATGTGTTTTCCGCCGTTGTTTTCAGTATTCAGGCGCTGGAAAGCGCAGGGCATCTGGGGCCGTTTGCCTGCGTGATGGGTAATGATCTTTTCAAGGCCATTACCACACCTGTTGCCGGGTCGATGGTGTTGCCGCGTGACAGCATTTTACCTTTTCTCGAAGGTCCCCTACTGCGCTCCAGCGTGATGCCTCCGCGCGAAGCGGTGGTGGTTTCGCTGCAGGGCGCACCCGTCGAGATCGTCGTGCCGTCGGACATCGCAGTAAAATATCTTCAGACCAGTTCCGAGGGCGACCATGTCTTCCGCGTGCAGCAAAAGTTTCTTCTGCGGATCAAGGAAAAGCGTGCAATTTCCACCATCTGTTTCTGATCGGAAAGTGGGGCGATGGCCGATTATAGTGAAAAAGGGATGCGGCTGCTGTGGCCTGATGCGCTGGAACGCGCAAAGGGTCTCATTCAGCGCGTGACAGTGGATGCCGGGCCTGCGGCCCCGTTTGATACCTTACGGGTTCTATATTCCGTTTCCGGTAGCCCGGAACGTGCGGTTTACGGATGGCCCACGGGCATGGTCGATCCTGTCAGCGGTTTGCAGCGCTTTGCCGCGAATTTACCTGTTCCCGGTCCGGACAAATACCTGTCGTGGCGGCCAGTATTGTGGCGTGGCGGGTTTGAGATCGATCCTTTGGCCGACGGGCTGATGGGGATCATCGGAGATCGGGAGGAGCCGCCGCAATCGCACGCGTGCGAAACGCAGAATATGGACAGCCCTGACATCCCGTTCGAGATGGATTTTATCGCGCATTGCATCATGCCGTTCAAAGGTGATTTCCATCCCCTCAGCGAGACACCCGACGGTGTGCATCTGCTCTTTCAGATCCGCGAAGGCGGGCGGATCGACGGCCCGTACCTGTCCGGTGATATTTTGCCCGTTGGCGGGGACTGGATGCACATTCGTCAGGACGGTATCGGCGAAATCAACGCGAAAACCATGATCCGAACGGATAATGGCGCGCTAATTATGCTGACGGAATATGGGCTGTGTGATTTTGGTGCCGATGGATATTCCGCGCTTGTGCGGGGGCATTTGCCGAAACACGCAAAGGTTCGGGTGACACCACGCTATCTAACGTCGGCGCAGGAATTCAAATGGTTGAACCGGATCCAGGGCTTTGGCATCGGCGATGCCCATTTGGAAAATGTGACCCTGCATTACGACGTCTATGATGCGCGCAGCGTTGGAAGGGCGGATCTTCATGGCGGATAAAGTAATTATCCTTGGCGGGGGCGTCGGCGGCATGAGTGCGGCGCACGAGCTTATCGAGCGGGGATTCGAGGTCGAGATTTATGAACGCCAGATCATCGCCGGCGGCAAGGCCCGCAGCATACCGGTGATGGAGGGCGAGGACGACCACGGCTCCAAGGAGAAACATATCAAGGCTCTGGAAAAATGGATCGACCTTCGGGGCCCGGAAGCCCCGCCCGGAGGGCGCCGTCCTTGGCTGCCGGGCGAGCATGGTTTCAGGTTTTTTCCGAATTTCTACAGGCACATCACGAACACGATGGCACGCACACCATATTACGATCGCGGCACGTGCTACGATAATCTGGTGCCGACGTCCCAGGTGCTGGTCGCGCAATACGACGCACCAGGTATTATCATGCCCGAAAGGTTCCCGCGCAATCTCAAGGAAGTCGCCAATGCGGTAAAGACGATGCTCTACACGATTTCCCCGCGCGACAAGATCGCCTATGAGGATATCGAACATTTCTTCGGGTGTATGTGGCGGATCATGACCTCCTGCAAGGAGCGTCGGCTCGACGAATATGAGCGCATCGGGTGGTGGGAATTCATCGGGGCCGAACATCGCTCGGAGGCCTATCAGAAGTTCCTCGCCATCGGACTGACGCGATCGCTCGTCGCAGCAAAGGCACAAACGGCCAGCACCAAAACGGTGGGCGACATCGCGGTACAATTGCAGCTTGGCATCGCCACGCCCGAGGCCAACTGCAACCGGTTGCTGAACGGACCAACCAATCTTTCATGGATACAGCCCTGGCTGAACTATTTGATCGGCAAGGGAGTTTCCTACAGCTTTGAATCGACCGTTCAGGAAATCGAATGCCGAAATGGACGCATCGTAAGCGCAACCGTCGAATGCAAGGGTGAGACGCGCGTGGTGACGGGCGATTGGTTTATCAGCGCCCTGCCGGTTGAGCGCATTGCGCCCCTCATCACCAAACCTATGGTCGATATTGACCCCGCGCTTGGCAAGCTTACGGCCCTGGCTCGCAATGTGCAGTGGATGAACGGCATCCAGTTCTATCTGAACCGCGAAGTTGAACTGACCCATGGCCACGCCATTTTCATCGACAGCACTTGGGCGCTCACGGCTGTGTCACAACGCCAGTTCTGGAAAGACCTGGATTTTGAAAAATGGGGAGATGGCAAGACCAAGGGTATATTGTCCGTCGACATCTCCGAATGGGACAAACCAGGTCTGAACGGGAAAAAGGCCATCGACTGTACCCGGGAAGAAATCGCCAAAGAGGTCTGGGAACAACTCAAGAAAAGCCTCAATGTTGATGGTCAGGTCGTTCTTTATGATGCGGATTTGCATTATTGGTTCCTTGACCCGGATATCGTCGACGATCCGGATGACCCCACGCGCCAATCCAATGTTGAACCCCTTTTGATCAATCGCATCAACACGTGGCGCTTGCGACCCGATGCGGCGACCCTGATTCCGAATTTCTTTCTGGCGTCGGACTACGTGCGCACATTCACGGATCTTGCTACCATGGAAGGCGCCAACGAAGCGGCAAGACGTGCGGTAAATGCTATCCTGACCCGGAGCAAATCCAAGGCCGAGCATTGTGAAATTTGGGATCTGCATGAGCCTGACATTCTGCGGCCGATGCGTGCCTATGACGAAGCGCGGTATAACGCCGGTCTGCCGTGGGATGATCGTTTTGCCGTTGCGATCGAGGCTGCGCTGAAGATGGGACAGGATGTGGTGGGCATCCAAAAAGGTGGCGATGGTCCATTGGCAGTTATGTCACCGATTGCAAACGAATATTCCAAGCCTGGTGGCCTGATCGAAGAACCCGCATTGACCGACGCGCTGCGCATGGTCGGCCCGCCACAGGAAATCTTTGACATGTTGGCGGAGTATTTTCCCGGTCGGAACCTCAATATTCCGGGTACAGAAGCGGTCGAGGACGCTGCACTGTCGCTGATGGGGGGGGCAGACATGCTGGATCCCGCGCATTGGTCCTCCAGCTTTGCCGAACTGGGGCCCAACTCGGTGAAACCCGAGACAAAGTTGCAGGACAGAGAAAGCTCCGCGTCCAAGCGCAAAATTACGATCACTCAAAAGGATTGATGAGGTGACGGAAACTGAGGCCGCAAGATTTGCAGGTTCAGGAGACTTTCTGGCGCAACTGTCACATTACGGCGACATGGCCCGCCGTACCCTGTTGGATCGCCTGCCGATTCATGCGCCGCAGTCCAGCCTCTACGGACCGATGAGAGACTACATACAAACGTCAGGCAAGGGTTTGCGCCCTGCGCTGATGCTGGCCACTTGCGAGGCTTTTGGCGGCCGGATCGAGGATGCGCTGACCTCTGCGTCAGTGATCGAATTGCTGCACAACGCATTTTTGATCCACGATGATATCGAGGATGTCAGCGACTTCAGACGGGGCCGGGCATGTATGCACAAACGCATGGGCGTCCCGATCGCCATCAATACCGGCGACGCTATGCAGGCGCTGGCGCTGCGGATGCTGCGGCGCAATGCAGACGAACTCGGACCAGAAACGGCGGCAAGTGTTCTGCATGAATTCGACCATCTTCTGATCGAGTCAATCGAGGGGCAGGCGATGGAGCTTGGCTGGATTAGGGATAATGCGCTGGACGTTGGCCCACAGGATTATCTGCGCATGTGTTTGAAAAAGACCTGCTGGTACAGCTTCATTCACCCAATGCGCATCGGAGCGCTGATTGCACGACCCAGTGATGTTGCGTCCGGCAAGCTGGATCTCGACCAGTTCAACGCCTTTGGGTTCTTTCTGGGTTCGGCCTTCCAGATTCAGGACGATGTACTCAATCTGATTGGGTCGCAAAAGGTCTACGGCAAGGAGATCGGCGGCGACATCTACGAGGGCAAGCGCACGCTGATGCTGTCCCGCCTTGTATCCAATGCCTCACCTCAGGAGCGGACCCGCCTGCAGGGTTTCCTGTCCAGCCCGCGTCAAAAGCGCAGTGACGCAGATGTCGGATGGGTCATGGAGCGAATGGAGCACCACGCGTGCATCTCCTACGCGCGAGAGGCGGCGGATGGATTGCTGACGTCTGCCCGCGAGGAATTCAGCCAGGTCTTTGATCAAAGCGCGGCGGGGCCGCGGGACTTTCTAGCACAATTCATGGACTATATGGTCGCCCGGCAGGTTTGAACGATCAGGCCTCATCGATATCGAAAGAGACGACAATCGCCGTAGGCTCGCTTCCCGTCCCCGTGATCCGACCTGTGTATTGCCCAGCAGGCAACAGATCGGGCACCCGCGCAACGATCCGCAGTTCTTGGCTGTTGCCGGGCAAAAGATGCATTTCTGTCGGGGAGACATAGATCAGTCCAGCGGGTATCGCCGCGCCCGCTTTTGACACCATATCGCCCGTCTCAAAACGCATATGAACCGGCCCGCTGTCTGGATTTGCACTGATCTCAAGCGTGATCTTCGCCTCGCCTCCCGGTCTGGTACTACTGCCACAGGCAAAGGGGCCGTCCAGGTGATGTTTTCGCTTGGTCTCACTACTCAGCACGTGTCGCGCCAGATCGGTGATGGGGACATCTGGCGGCTGTGGCAGCGTGTCCGCACTTGCATTGTCGAGGTACAGTCTACGTTCGAAATAAGGCATTTTAGTTCGTACCTCCCGTGAAATAGCCTGACCGTTACTAGCTCACAGGTAAACCTTTTTTGCCTCCATCTATGCGCCTAAACTTTCGCGTCATCTCCATGATGTCCTGTGTCAGCCGTTTTTCGGCTGGCAAACCCCAAGGGACGGCGCACGACGACCTCGTTTGTCCAGGCACTGCGGTCCTGCTCAATCAGATGGCGGTAGGTTTGGGCAATCGCCTCGGGCCTGAGTATAGACCCGGGCTTGTCGTCCGGTTCGGTGCGGCCCGCGTTCAGTATGCCGCCGTCGATGTTGACCCAAGCGACATGAACCCCTTGCGGGTGCAGTTCGCGTGCCATGCTTTCGGCCAAGCCGCGCTGCGCAAACTTGCCCATGGCAAAAGGTGCAGATTGCGGGAAGCCTTTGACGCCTGCTGATGCGCCCGTGAACAGAATGGCCCCTTTCTTCCCGTCAATGGCCTATGCCTCAAGCATAGGCTTTGCGGCGTGTTTGCCTGTCAGGAAAGCGCCGATCGCGGTAACATCGATAGCCCGGCGCACGTCCTCGACTGACAGGTCGGTGATGGGCCCGCGGATACGTGCAGACGGGATGTAGATGGCGACCCTCGGAGCTTCCGTCAGATCATCGAACAGAGCCGCTACAGTGCTCTCATCCGTTGCTTCCAAAGGGACCGTTCATGCCCCGGTTTCGTCAGCAAGCGACTGCATCTTGTCCGCGCTGCGTGCGGCCAGCGTCAAAGAGTAATCTGCCATAAGGTCCCGCGCCAAAGCAGCGGACAACCCGTCACCTACTCCTATGATAACAGCATGCGGTTTACTCATCGAAATTCCTCTCCCTTTGTTCAGCACATACTTGACCTCTGAACGAGCATGAAATACCACTTATGACGCTGAGCGGGCGTTGTGTAATGGTTAAGACCTCAGTTTTCCAAACTGAAGATGAGGGTTCGATTCCCTCCGCCCGCTCCAGAAATTCACTTCCGACAGAATTACCTGCAAAATCAAAAATAGATAACATTTAACTATATGAAGTTGGATGATGAATCAGATTTTGGATGCCAGCTTTCCAAGCTGATGATGCGGGTTCGATCCCGGCCGCCCGCTGCATACCTCCCCAAATCCGCGGCCCTGCGACAGTCAAACGCTTGACCCCACTGCACCGCCGCGCCAGAAAGCGCTGCACGACATTTCAAAGGACAGCGCATGGCGGACAGCCCCACGCCCCCTCCCACCGCTACCGAAGAGCGCGGCCGCTCCCGCGAGATCGGCGCGCTGCGTGCCTTGTTACCGTTCCTGCGCCCCTACCGCTTGCTCATGGCGGCGGCTATTGTGGCGCTGGTAGCGACGGCGATGATATCGCTTGCGTTGCCGCTCGCCGTACGCCGGGTCGTGGACACGTTCAACATCGGTGAGGCAGAACTGCTCGACCAGTATTTTATCGCTGCTCTGGCCATCGCGGGTCTGCTGGCCGTGGGGTCTGCGTTGCGCTATGCGTTGGTGACGCGGCTGGGTGAGCGTGTGGTTGCCGATATCCGCAAGGCGACGTTCGACCGGGTGATCTCCATGAGCCCGGTATTCTACGAGCGGATCATGACCGGCGAAGTGCTGAGCCGGATTACCACGGACACGACGCTTATCCTCAGTGTCATCGGCTCGTCGATCTCCATCGCGCTGCGCAACGCGCTGACGTTCATCGGTGGGCTGATCCTGATGCTGCTGACCTCAGCGAAACTTGCGGGTCTGGTGCTGCTGATCGTGCCTGCGGTCGTGCTGCCGATTCTGTTTCTGGGTCGTCGCCTGCGCGTGATCAGCCGTGAAAATCAGGACTGGATCGCGGCCTCGTCGGGCAATGCCTCCGAGAGCCTGAGCGCAGTGCAGACGGTGCAGGCTTTCACCCACGAGAGTGCCAGCCGTGAGCAATTCGCGCAGATGACCGAAAGCTCGTTCGACGCCGCCCGCCGCCGCATCCGCACGCGGGCGTACCTCACCTCTATCGTGATCTTCCTCGCCTTCTCCGGCGTGGTCGGCGTGCTGTGGGTCGGTGCGCGCGACGTGCGCGAGGAGGTGATGACGGTCGGCGCGCTGGTCCAGTTCGTGATCTATGCCGTGATGGTCGCGGGGGCCGTCGCCGCCCTGTCGGAAATCTGGTCGGAGTTGCAACGCGCGGCGGGGGCGACCGAGCGTCTGGTCGATTTGTTGGAGACGCAAGACCCCGTGAACGATCCCGCCACCGCACAGCTCTTGCCGGAGCCGGTGCAGGGACATATCCGGTTCGAGAATGTCGCGTTCCGCTATCCTGCGCGGCCAGATACCGCAGCGCTCGACGGTGTGACGCTTGAGATCAAACCGGGTGAGACTGTTGCCTTCGTCGGCCCGTCCGGCGCGGGCAAGACGACGATAATCCAGATGATCCTGCGCTTCTACGATCCGCAATCGGGGCGCATCACCTTAGATGGCATCGACCTGCGCGATCTGGCGCGCGATGCCTTCCGCCGCCAGATCGCGCTGGTGCCGCAGGACCCGGTCATCTTCGCCGCCTCCGCGCGTGAGAATATCCGCTTTGGCCGCCCGGAGGCTACGGACGCCGAGATCGAGCGCGCAGCACGTGCCGCCGCCGCCCATGACTTCATCGCAGCGCTTCCCGAAGGCTACGACAGCTATCTGGGAGAGCGGGGCGTGATGCTGTCTGGCGGACAAAAACAGCGCATCGCCATTGCCCGCGCCATCCTGCGCGCCGCTCCGGTGTTGTTGCTCGACGAGGCGACGAGCGCGCTGGATGCCGAGAGCGAACATGCAGTGCAGGCAGCGGTGGAGAAGCTGAGCGCGGGGCGCACAACACTCATCGTGGCGCACCGTCTGGCAACGGTGAAAAAGGCCGACCGCATCGTGGTACTGGAGGCGGGGCGCATGGTGGATACGGGCACCCATGACACGCTGGTCGCCAAAGGCGGGCTTTATGCGCGGCTCGCGCGCCTGCAATTCACCGACGGCATCGCGGCAGAGTAATCCTTCGGTCGGCCACACCGGAACCGCCTGGCTACGGATCAGCCCCTACTGGGGTGTCTCACCGGGTGCGCGGCGCGTCGTGAAGGCGGCAGGCTGGAATGTGCCGTGGCGCAGCGCGCTTCCCTTGCGTCGCGCGGCATCTCGTAACGCTACGTTTGCGTGTAAGGGATGCTTGAAATCCTCCCCTCCGCGCGTCAGTGTTCCCTAACAATTTTTGTATGTCCCAAAAAGGGACAGCTGAGGGGAGGATGAGACATGGGATATTCAGGACTTGCAGACCGCGAGATGATAGAAGCAGAGAGCGCGTGGGAAGACCGCGATGTGCACAAGACGCTCTATGGGATGCTATCGAGCACGGCGTCCAAATTTCCCAATCACAACGCGATCACCTATCAGCTTTTGTCGGGGCCCACGGATTTCGCCGAGACGCTGAGTTGGCAGCAGTTGCATGATAAATCGGTGCAGGCCGCGAACCTGTTTCGCAGCCTGGGCATCGGACCCAAAGATGTGGTGGCCTATGTGCTGCCCAACGCCAATGAGACGGCGATCACCCTCATCGGTGGGGCCATTGCAGGGATCGTGAACCCCATCAATCCGCTGCTCGATCCCGAGCAGATCGGCGCGATCCTGCGCGAGACGAACGCCTCCGTCATGGTGACCCTTCGACCCTTTCCGAAGACGGATGTGGCCGACAAGACAGCGGAGGCGGTGGCGCTGGCGCCCAACGTCAAGACCGTTCTTGAAGTGGACCTGCACCGCTACCTGACAGGGGTGAAAAAGCTCATCGTACCGCTGATCCGGCCCAAGCGGACGGTGCAGAATCAGGCGACCTACAAGAACTTCAACGCCGAGATGGACAAGCAGCCCCGCACGTTGCAATTCGAGGACCCGCAGGAAGATCGTGTTTGCTGTTACTTCCATACCGGGGGCACCACGGGCATGCCCAAGGTCGCCCAGCACAAGTATTCGGGTTTGATCTACAACGGTTGGAGTGGTGCGCGGCTCCTGTACACGGAGAATGATGTCGCCATGTGCCCGCTACCGCTGTTCCATGTAATGGCGTGCCACGCGGTGTTCATGGGGGTGATCCATTCCGGCGCCCATATCATCTTGCCGACACCTCAGGGCTATCGCGGGGAGGGAGTATTCGACAACTTCTGGAAGCTCTGCGAACGGTGGAAGGTCACGTTTATCATCACGGTGCCGACCGCCATTTCCGCCAAGATGCAGCGCCCTATCGATGCGGATTTATCTTCGGTCAAGACAGCGTTTTCAGGGTCCGCCCCGCTGCCGCTGGAACTGTTCAAGCGTTTTGAGAAAGCCACGGGCATCACCATCGTCGAAGGTTATGGCCTGACGGAGGCGACTGTCCTCGTGTCATGTAACCCAACGGAAGGTCTGCGTAAGGTAGGCTCCATCGGTGTCGAGTTTCCCTATACCCGCGTGCGGATCATCAAGGACACGCCGGACGGGCCGATCGATGCCAAGACCGATGAGGTGGGGGAGATTTGCGTCTCAAACCCCGGCGTCTTTCCCGGCCACACCTACACCGAGGCCGATAAGAACAAGGATCTCTATTACGACGGCGGCTATCTGCGCACCGGCGATCTGGGCCGTAAGGATGAGGACGGCTATATCTGGATTACGGGCCGCGCAAAGGATTTGATCATTCGCGGGGGCCACAACATCGACCCGGCTGAAATCGAGGAGGCACTGCTCGGCCATGATGCGGTTGCCTTTGCCGGAGCCATTGGACAGCCCGATGCCCATGCGGGCGAGGTGCCCTGCGCGTTTGTAGAGCTGGTGGGGGGCGCCACGGTGAGCGAGGAGGAGCTGCTGGCCTACGCTCGTGAAAAGGTGCTGGAGAAAGCGGCGCAGCCCAAGCATATGACCATCATGAAGGAGCTGCCCAAAACGGCCGTCGGCAAAATTTTCAAACCCGATTTGCGTCGCCACGCGATCACCCGCGTCTTTGACGGTGCATTGGCGGGGGCGGGCATACCGGCCCGTGTGGACCATGTGATCGACGATAAAAAGCGAGGGCTTGTCGCTGTGATCGCGATGAATGGCGCGGGCGCGGACGCGGTCGGCGATGTGCTGGGCGACTTCATCAACCAGTGGGAAGCCGCTGGTTGAGCGAGGGGCCTGACTATGGCGCGCTCCTCGACGATGAGATGCGCGCCTACCTCGCGCGCGGTGCTGCGTTCTATCCGCCCGGTGCGGTTGACCTGTCGATACCTGAGCAGCGCGCCGTATACGACGCCATGTGCGCGCAGTTTCATGCAGGCCGCCCAGAGGGTGTAATGACGTGGGACGCGCCCTTCGGGGGCGTAAACTGTCGGCGGTACGAGACCGGCTCTCCTGCTGCCACGTTGATCTATTATCACGGCGGTGGCTTTGTCATGGGCGGGCTGCACAGTCACGACGACGTCTGTGCCGAGCTGTGTGCGCGCGCGTGTGTGCGTGTCATCTCGGTCGATTACGGGCTGGCGCCTGAGAGGGTTTTCCCGGCGTGCTATCTGGATGCCGAAGCCGCTTTTCAGGCAATTGCGGCAATCTATCCGGGACCTGTTGTGATGGCGGGGGATAGTGCGGGCGGAAATCTCGCCGCTGCTGTCACGCATCATGCGCGTGCTCGTGTCTGCGGCCAGGTGTTGATCTATCCCGATCTGGGGGAAGACCCTACACGCGGCAGTTTTGTCACGCACGCATGCGCGCCCGAGCTTACAACCCGCGATGTGTTGTTCTACCATAGCTTCCGGACCGGCGGTGGGGCAATTCCCGTGGAGGACCCACGGTTCGCCCCCCTGCACGACCATGATTTTGCGGAGCTGCCGCCGACAGTCATCGTGTCGGCGGAATGCGATCCGCTGGCCGACGATGGAAAGGCCTACCGCGATGCGATCCAATCCGCGGGCGGGCGTGCGGTATGGTTCAACGAGGCCGGGCTGGTTCACGGTTGCTTGCGCGCGCGCCATATGAGCGCCCGTGCGGCCACATTTTTCGACCGCGTGGTGGGGGCTGCGCGGGCCTTGGCGGCGGGGGACTGGCCCTACCCGCGCTAGATTTTCGGGGCGGGATCATCCCGCGCTACGAGAGAAAGTTACGTGCTTTCATGGTGTCGGGAATATCTGCGCCGAGGCGGTGCAGGATCGTGGGTGCCAGTTGTAATTGGTCGATGATTGTATCCTCCGGCGGCCCCTCGGCTGCGCCGAAGTAGTAGAGCGCGGCCTCCTGTTGGAGCGGGTCGCGCCCCCCGTGGTGGCCCCGCGCGTCCTGCCCGTGGTCGGCGGTGACGATGATCTCATATCCGGCCTCGCGCCATTTCACGATGAAGGGCGCGAGCATTTCGTCCATGACGTGGCAGGCGTGATCCATCTCCTGGCAGTCGTGGAAAAAGCGGTGGCCCATGCTGTCCAGCGTACATGTGTGCAGCATGCCGTAGTCGAGGCCGAAGCGCAGGCACAGGCTGGTCAGCGTGGCGAACAGATCGACGTCGGAGGGGGTCATCTGGTTGGTCAGCCCATAGCCGGTCATCGTGTGAAAACGGCCATGGTTGATGCTGGTGCTGTCCGGCTCATCATACTCGATATCGCGCACGTAATCAAAGGGATGGCGGTTGAAAAACTCCGACCAGAAGCTGTGGGCGACGGCCCCCGTGACGCCGCCCGCCTTCCGCGTCTGAGAGAAGACATCCGGCAGGCCAAGGTGGAAGACATTGCCGTTGCCCGTACAGCCATGCACCGCCGGAGCCACGCCGGTATGGATGGAGGCGTAGCAGGAGGCGGAGGTGGAGGGGAGGACCGAGCGGATCTTCCAGACGCGGGCCTCCCCGCTGTCCACCCAGCCCTCGAGATTGCCGAAAAGGCGCCGCCAATTTCGGTATGGGACGCCGTCGAGGATGATCAGGAGGAGCTTGGACTTCATAGGGGCCTCGCGGTGTTGGAATTGCGCCCCGAGTGAAGCGCAAAGGGAGCGTGCGCGCAACGGTTAACCTGTGGAAAGAGCGAGGGGGGCAGAGGGCAGTTAACCGCAATTATTCATGAAGCCCCTGTTTTGGCGCGTGGGGCGATGTTTGAAGGCCCTTTGCTTTTGGATGCCCATAGGTGATCGGCGCCCGAATTGCGCATCGGGCGTTTTCAACGATCTG
>Ga0307978_1001100_pt1 | contig 20839 bp, 23 predicted proteins | sample OrgLakmetage1056_FD_203151 | JGI IMG/M metagenome (GOLD analysis project Ga0307978, IMG submission 203151) | Saline water microbial communities from Organic Lake, Antarctica - #1056 | ecosystem: Environmental > Aquatic > Non-marine Saline and Alkaline > Saline | place: Antarctica: Organic Lake...
CAATTCATTTTGAAGGGGTGCAACATTTAGTACCGCAAATCCACGTTTCGGCCTTCGTTTTCGCCGTCGCCCGGGCCCCCTTCCTCGAAGCTCAACGGCTCCATGGGGTATCGATTCACGCCCCCCACGCCCGAGTCCCACAACTGCTTGGCGTGCTCTCGGGCCGCCACGGCGTCCAGCCAGCTCTAATTTGATATGAAGACACGGATAAGAGAACACGAGTACGCGGTATTCAAGGGCAGATAATTGAGCGAGGAAAGAATTGGAAACATGCGTCAGATAAAAGAAAGAATAATTGACCATTCGGATTTAAAAAAAAAAGAGGCAACGCAATGAAAGGATAGCATTACCTGGTAGTCTTCCCACGCGCCATTGTACTTGATGAGCAATTGGTGGACCTTCCGTTCGTCGGGCGTGGAGGAAGTGACTGTAGTGTGCAAGTCGTGCGACCAGATCTGCAGGCATTCCTCCTTGGTAAAGGGGCAGCGCCAGCCCGAGTCCACATAGCCCTCTTCTTGCTCGTGCACCGCGGCCGCCACGAGGCCACCGAAGCCACCGAATCCTCCTTGTTTCTTTTGGCTTGGGAAGCCTACTGCTTGCAGAGCGTTTCCAACAGGCACCAAAGAAGACGATGTAGCTGCAGTAGCGGCGCCATTGGCTATCGCCAGAGCTGATCCAGGACTCGGCGTGCGAGTGCCTTTGGAACCGCCTGACAAATTGAGGCGCTTCAATTTGCGCGCGGCGCGATCTTCAGCAGCTTTGATGTCGTCTTCGCGGCTCATTTCAGCCTAAAATATTAGAGTAAAAACAAAAAAACAGAAAATATTACCATGGGAAAATCGTTACTCGACACGATGGATAGGAAAATATACATTTGAAAGCTACTGCCTTTAGACCAGTCGAGAGATAAATCAAGAAAGAAAGAAAGAAAGAGAGAAAGAGAAGAATTAGTATTTGAAAATGGTAAAGGGTGTCAACCTCAAGTTCAGGCTCCAGTGGGAAGGGTTTCGTGAAGCCTTTCCGCGACTGCCGCAGCTCAGCTTTGGAGGGTGGGTGCGTGTCGTCCTCCATGCCGCCGTGGCTCTTTCCCGCTAGCGTCGCCCACACCTCAGGGTTGATGATCTGAAGAAATGAAAATATGAAAACAAGTTTGATAAAGATACAGATACAGATGAAGGGGGAAAAAAGAAGAGGAACTTGAAAGAGAGGGTGAACAAAAAGGAACAGAAATCGAGTGTAACCTTAACATCAGAACACGATCAATTGCAAAAAACTTCTGCGCCTGAGGACACTAACCTTGTCGATGGAAATCCATTCGATTTCTTCGGTGGTCCAGTCTTCTTCGTGCTTCACTCGAGTTCGCTGGCCTCGCATCGGGTCAAACGGCTCGTCGCTGCCCCCATGGTGCCCGAACAAGTGCCCCACGCCGGCGTGTTTCCCTTTTGCGTCCGCTTTCGCTCTCAACAGCTGCGGGTTGTCGTGGAAACGAGTCATGAGCCGGCGCACCTGTTGCAAGCAAGTGCATACAAAAACGCATTTATGCACACAGGATGATTTAAACTTACGAACGTCTGCGGGGCAAAAATCAAAGAACAATCGCAGTACAAAACAGAGATGTAACACGATTTCTATCTGAATTATGCTCATGGGACATAGTTCGGAGCGTATGCACGCACGGATAATTCGCGACGGTTGAGCTTCTTGGTGCTGGTGTTCAAAATGCGCTCAATTTCTTGCTTGCTATATTGGTACGAGCGCACAGCATGATTCAAGCGTTGAACCTGAATTTAAACACAAAATTAAAGTGAGGGAAAGAGCGACGAATAATAACGTTACTTGAAACGATGAATCTGACACTATAATATAATGAAAGAAAGGGAAAAGAAAACGTGACGACGTCAAGTGTTTCTAGAAAAGAAGCTGTGCAGCGGTGAGCTTGCACCTATCCTTTCTTTCTCATTTCAAGTATCTTACCGCGCGTCTCTTGGGCAGTTTCACGCCTAATTCCCGTGCCCGATCGCAAGCGAGCTTGTGTTTGGCTCGTTCAGCTTCTTCGGCGAGCTCTTCCCAGGTGTAGAGGTCGGGGTTCAGGGATTTGTCGAGCATGATCTAAGAAGAAGCAAGTATAGAAATCATACCGAGAACAAAACTAATTGATTCAGATTCTCGACGAGAGTGCGCGGGCAGAAATCTCTTGAAAATACGTACACACTTCTCTGGAACTAATAAAATAAATATAACGTGTGTTATGGAGTAATTAAAGGAAGAATCGGAAGGAATGCTTTTCATTTTAAGTACGAAATTTACTGCTTACCCACTGCTTTTCATCCAAATTGAGGAAATGAATGCCGTTGCTCTTGTGGCGTTTCCGCACTTCGTCTGCTGGCGTCACGGTACGCGGCAGCACTGCAAACAAAAAAGAAGCGATAGTTTCACAATAGAAAAAAAAATGAACTGAAAAACAACCAGCCAACTGCGCACTCACCTTTGTTCATGTCAGCCACGCGCGACCATTTGCTGCGGTGGTTGTCCGACGGCTGAAAACTGGTGTTTAGCGTCAGCGCGGCTTCCGTCGCCGCGGCCAGGCCCATCACGTTGCCAATGGCTGCTGGCACGTGCGACCGCAATTGCGCCAATTCATGGACGATCTTAGTCTTGCGCACCAAAATTTCGCGCCGGTTCTCGCCCAGGCGGCCGAGCATTTCGTAGGTGTCGTCGCGTTCCTTGGCTCGAACCGTATAAATACGGGCCCAGTGCGCAAACTCCACTTCCAAGGTGCGGATTTCCGCGTAAATGTCGGCCCGGTCGCTTTCGTCGAGGAGCTGCTCCTGGATGGGGAACCGATCGTCGGCGTGCAGCTCGTCGTAGCACATTTCCATGTCGCGTTCGCAGCGCAGGGCTTCATTCCGAGCTTTGGCCATCATTTCCTTCACCACCAGGAGTTTCCGCTCGAACAGCCGAAGCGAATTCCACAAGTCTTCCAAGTCCCCTGTGAGCTCCGGCACGACCGCCTGCACCTCTTTCGCGTGTTTGAGGAGCCGCTCCACGGCAACTTTGCCCTCTTCAGCTAACCGCCCAGACACCGTGATGCTGTACTCAGCCGCCGACACCGCCCCCACCACTACCTGAAAAGGTTGGGCGAGCACGGGCACCGCGGAGGGCTCGTGCAAAATAGTGACCTGTTTGAGCACACGTAGAAATGAATGTTGAGGAGTATATCAGGGGAAACGGGTCGAAGAGAGAGTTCGTCATAAAGATGGCTCAATTGATTTATCTCCGGCTGTTTTTTTTTTTATTAATGATTATGCACACTCACCTTCCCAAACTGCGACGGCAAATTGCGTGCCTGCAGCGCATAAGGGGCCCACCCTACGGTGACTGGCGTCGCGGCGGGATCACTGTGCAGGGGCAGGCGGTACAGCGACGCAGCGATGCGGCCGAGCTGATAGCCCCGCGCGCCAAAAGTGCCCTCGAAGGTGATGCTCACGGTGAGATCCAAAATGTGTTGCCCGGGCTGGAGGCAGAGGCCAGGCGTAGCCGACGATGCCCCCCCTTTCGGAGGTTTCAGACCAATTTCAAACATGTGCGCCCGGCTCTGCCGCTGCCCTAGCTTCACGTTTTTGGCCTCGAGTAAGGTTACGATCTGACCCGTGGGCATGAGCGCAGGTTTGTGACTCTGATCGAGTCCGAGCTCTTCGATATTGGCCACCACCACCTGACATAGAATGAGAAGGAGAACACATTATCAAAAAGTAGTATTTAAATCTTTAGTCATAAGAGCAGACAGACATATTGATACGAGGAAGCACAAGATGAGAGCAAGAAAATATGACAAAGCCAAAAGAACTAAAGAAAGGTCAAGCATCAGTCGAGACTTCTTTGATCAATTTGAAATTCTTCGTCAATATACCATTTCCGGACGCAGGCTTGCTTTATGAGCCGCCAATTCTTTCGCTTTTTCGCGCTTCCGAGCCGCCATCCTATCAGCTTTTCTTTTCGCCCGTCGGGCCAGCGCTTCTTCTGCATCTTGGGCCGCGGCTTGAGCGTGGGTCATGGGCGGCCTCAGGGAGTAAGACGCAGGGTGGCGGCCTGTTGTTTGTTGGTGGTGGGGAGCGTTCGTTGAAAGGGGCAACGGAAAATCAGAGCGCGCAGACTAAGATCACGAACACTGGTCGAGTGGGGTGCAGGAAATGATTAGAACTTATAGCCATGATTTTTCGAGTTTTCAGGCGAGACTAGAGAAAAAAAAAAGATTCAAAGAAAGAGGTGATGTTCGAAATGTCGTCTCTCGGGAACAAGTTTTTCTATGTTCCTCACATTAATGCTCTAGTTCAAATCACCTGTGCCGCCTTCGAAGCGAACCGGGTCGTGCCAGGGGAACGCTTCGCGTTGGCTCTTGCGCCCGAGCGCCGCTGGATGTACGGCTTCCCACGCGCCCCATATACGGGTGCGGTCCCACGCCATGTCTTCATCAGAAACATCGCTTTCTTCGTCGTCCACTTCACCCGCGCTAGCTTCGTCGTCATCGAAATCCTCGTGGAAGCCTGCTCGACTTCTCCGCTGGAAGCGGCGGCTCCGAGTGCCCTTAGCGCCCACCCCGCCGAGGCCACTGCCTCGCCGCTTGGAAGGGCTGGGTAAAATGGCGAGAGTGTTTCGCCGCTGCAAAGGTGACAACGAGGGAGAAGAAGGGCTCATACTGCCTCGATGTTGCTTCGAAGGGCTCACAGCACCACCTGCCCCTGATTCTTGCCTCAAGAGAGCGACGGGAAGCCTTGCCGCTCGTTCTGACGCACTTCGAAGCACTTTCGGAGCAGATGCTCGGCCGCGAGGGTTCAGTGTTAGTGCTGGTGCTGGCGGAACTTCATCTTCTTCCTCGAGACCTTTCAACGGAGAAGAAAGGCTCAACGGATCGTTCCTGCTCCCCGTAAGAGGGCTCAACGAATCCTGCCTGCCCGGGCTCAACGGATCTTTGCTGTTCCCCGTCAGGGGGCTTAGGGATTCCCGCCTTTTACTGCTTAACGGCTCTTTTTTCCCTCCGCCACTCGTCGGGCTGAGCACCGAACTTCGCCTCTTCGCACTCGAGGGCTCGGCCAATGAGGACGCTGCGGCTGAGCCAGGACTCACCGGAGTGGTCGGCGAGCGAATGGAGCTGCGGCGCCGTTGCTTTTCGCCGCGCCTCAGTGCTTCTTCGTGCTCGAGTTCGGCGGCCAGCTGCGCTTCAGCGAGCTGACGTGTATGCATATGTTGGACGAAAAAAATGTTTGGAAGGACTGAGTGTTAGACAATGAAAAGTAACCAGAGTAATATTAGATTATGCCCATATGAAAAAAATGACTCAAAAAGTACTTGATTAGAGACGGTGCATTTATACCTTGGCAGTGGCATCGAGCAAGGCCTGAGTAGCTGCGCGCCTCTCGATGCCCATAGCCGTTAGCTCAGGCAACACGTAGTAGCGATCCATCAGGTACCGAATCTGATGTACCAAAAGAAGGCAGGCACAGGATCAAACAACCCAATTGAACAATCATAAATTCGAAAGGCAGTCGCACGAATATACGAGAAAAAGGCAAACAATAAAACACAAAACTTCTTTGAAATAAATGAAAATGTGTCCACAAATAGGTCCTTACCATTCGGTCCTCGTCGCTTTTCAGCATCCCCGCGGGTGCCTTGTGCAGCTCCAGGAGCAGCTTCTCGTCGTAGGGGCAAACCCACCCTGTATCCAGGGCGACGTCAAACTGCGACGCTTCAAAGCCTTGCTCGTACTCCCACCTTGATTATTACGTGTTAGTTTGAAGTTTGAATTGAGCACCATCCATTCAATGTACCATGCAGGGTGTGTTCCAAATATGGCGACAAATCTTTTTTAAAAAAAATACAGTTTAAAGAAAGAAAAGAAAGGTCAATCTCTGCCTAATTATGCTCCGATGTAATATGCACAAAAGCTCTCCCTGTCCGCACCGTTGGTGCACGTATATGTCTCCCATTTTCGGCGCTTCAGGGTTCGAAGGAGCCGGCGCGAAGCCCCCCGATCGTCGTCCGTCGTGGTCAACAGCATCCCGAAAGTCAAAAAAATAATGCTCGGGGCACAAAATGCGGTCGAGAATCACCCACCTACCATCGTAGGGACACGAAATATGCAGAGAGATTGCGGCGCGAATCAAGCATGGAGAACACGCGATTTTTTTTCTTTAACGCCTTCTACATGGTGCAAAAGAGTTCACGCTACAAATGCATGTTATTTTGAATTCTCGAATAAATTCCTTTAGATACAGAACAAGGCATGGTTCATAAAAGACGCTCGAAGCCACACGCACATTCGCTGCTCCGAGTTCAGTAGGCCCGGCGGGGTGCTTCGGATGCGCTCCACCCTGCACCCTTTTACGTGGGCGTCCACCTCGTTTTTCTCCTTCTGCAGCATGTCTTCGGTGATGGCCACTTTGGCTGGGCGTTTGTAGCCCCCGAGGGCCTCGTGGTCGACAAACGCTTCGCTGTCGCTGTTGTCTTGCTCGTCGTCGTCGTCAGACTCGGTATCCGAGTCCTCTGGAGCTGGCGGCGTGTCCTGTAATATTGCAACACATGGTTCGTTGTCGGGGCTTAAAATATATATACAATAATACGAATCCTACATGGATCATTTGGCACTCGTAAAGGATACTGTCAACAATGGACACTTAAGCAAACAAAGAAAGCTTATAAAATCATTGACACGGCAAGTATAACTCCAACCTGTGACTTCGCGTCTTGGTTCCTTTGAAAGTCCTCGCCTCGCCCTAGCGTGTATTTCGTCAACAGCCTATGCATCTCAACAGCTTCGTCGTCCTTTAGAAATGGCATGGCTTCCACTGCGGAGCGCGGCAGCGCTAAGATTGCTTCTACTTCTGAACGGGTGAGTGGGCCAAGCTGGCCCGGAGCTTTCATTCGGTTGCGCTGCCAAATCTACGAATAAAAAGCAAACTTTATTTTTAAAAAGGAACAAAGTGTTTTCAAAAAGAGGGAGAAACAAAAAGCACACTTTGTGTTCCTTATCTTTGGGATGCTAGGCTGCTCAAAAAAACGCTATCTATTTGCGCATTACCTGGTAGTCCAAATCGTATGTCATTTCTTCCACTTCTTGTTCCGAGACGTTATTTGCGTAATATTCCGGGTTCAATAAGGCGTCGAGCGCAATCCACATCTTCTCTTCCTTGCTTCGTTTCTCGCTCGCCTTTAAGCGCGTCAAATTTTGAAGCATCGCTGAGGAATCGTGTGGTAGTGTCGACGGCTGATTTAGGGATACATTGTCACCGCTCCCTTCTCCTCCGCTTTCCGTTAAGTTGGCCCTAGGTCGAATGCTCTCCGCTTTTCCAGGACTATCGAGAGACGAAGAACTACTTGGCCCCGATGAAGCGCCGTTTTGGCCGTTATTCTTCTTCGGACCAAGGCTCACGGCGGACGACGAGGAGGGTGCTGGGAAAGAAATTGAAGGTATTTCTTTCCCTTTTGCTTTCGCTGTTTGAGCCTTAGCAGCCTCCACGAGCTCGCGTTCTTGCGCCAATTTCACGTGACGAGCCTCAAGTTCGGCCTTTGATTCAAGAACAAGATTCGCAACACGAGAGGCTCACGATCATTGAACGACATATCAGATACGCTGAATAACTTCTAGGGCAAAGTGAAGCTACAAGACTAGCATATCAAAGGAACCAATGAGGTAAAGGCAGGATTAAGATGTGTTACAGCATGGTAGTAAAATCATGTTTGCACTCACTGCTCGTTCGTCTTGAAACTTGAGCTCATCGATGATGGTTCGCGCACAGGCTCTGGCGTAGCATTTCTCAATTTCGCTTTTCAAGCTCTTCACAAAGTTGCCCTGCGCGTCTAAGATGATCATTCGCGCTGACATGCGCATGCAACGGTCTTGCGACTCGGACTGCATTTGCACTAAATCGGCGCACGACGCCTGAGAGTACACCAAGGGAAGAAAGCACGAAGAAAAAGTCAAAATGAAAGACCAATGGAATGGCCAAGAGGCAGACAAATCTCAATTATGGATCAGACGGGCAAAGGAACACCTCTAACATTTGTACACTTCGAAAAAAGCTTCATTGGCATCATGTCAGTGTGGCCGTTACCTTGAGGGTACGGTACTCTTTGGCGAGGTGTTCGTACAACTGTTTGGTTTCCATTCGCTGCCGCACGCCCGCGTTCCAGGTCGAAGTGTTGATGTACTTGCCGGTGTGCCGCGCAGTGTGCTTGAGCTCTCTTGCCACCTCAGCCTTGCGCTCTAACTGATGGCGGAAAATATTGTATAACGTGAAAATACATACCAAGAAGAAAGAATTACAGCTATTAAAGAGAGTTCAGGTAGAAGAGCTTCAACTACAAATAAACATAAATCATTCTGAGGCCTTCAACCTTTCATGTAAAATAAGATACCAATTCCATACCATGGTGTGCAGCAAGTCTTTTCGGTGTTTCTTTTCCAGCTCTTCGTGGTCAGTCGCCAGCCGCCATTCGCCGATTTTGTCCAACAAATCAAGGCACGCCTGGCTGACTTGGTGAATGCCCACCTGATAGACAGAACACAAGTAGAATATTTACAGATGCTTTCTTAAACACAATCACGCAATTGGTTATAAGCACCAAAGTACACAATGCATTTGTATACTTTTACGCATTCATGCCAGGTAATATTACACAAGCGTGAGATTCGTGAAGTCAATCAATCATTCTTTCATAACCCATCTCACCTCGCACGCTTCTTTGCGTTCTTTCACCACTAATTTCAGGCCTTGCACGATTCGATTGGCGCTCTTGATAATTTTCTCGCGCGCTTTGAAGAGGGATTCGAGCTCGTTGAGCTTCGTGAGCGCCTTGTCGTAGTCCTTTTTGAACCTAAATGCAATAATTTATAGAATGGTTCGTACGTTGTATACTTGAATGAAGTTGAGCTAAAAAGAAGGTTTTTGAAGTCGAAAGCAAGCCCCCATCTCATTTTGCCACCAGCTAGAAGTAACAAAACATTTATAACAAAAATAATACCGAGCAAGTTCAGCAGCAGATCCGGGAGAGTCATTGCCAAGAGTGATTTCGCGCTCCAGCTGTCGGACCCCCACGCTTAACGCGCGCACTTCTTCGGCCCGTTCGTCGTATTGCTTCTTGAAGGTGTCGTATTGAGCTTGGGCTAACACTTGGCGCCGGAACGCGCCCACTAGCTTCTGCCGCGCTTCGAAGAGGTCGTTCACGAGCTAGGAGGAAGAGGCGTACACGAGCAAAGGAATGAAAAGTGTGAAGTTGGAGAGGCAACTGTAACAGTTAATCATAGATAAATGTATTGTGGCAACGGCACTGAAGTAAGGCAGACACAGAACTTTCAACGCTTTGAACATACGACTCATCTTCTACAGCTGGTGCGTAGTACTAACACAAGAAATGGACTAGCGCATCGTTCATCACCTTCGCGCAGGCCACGCCACACAGGTTCAAATCCACAGACTTGTCCGGTCGCAAGAAGCTGTAGCCGCCCACTTTTCCATCCCCAACGCTCAGGGCTTCTCGCTCCATGCGTTCCTCTTCTTCGCGCAAGCGCTTCACGCGCTGCTCGTGCTTAGTGCTCCTTAGCCGCGCCGCCATGAACTCGAGCGTGCGCGCTTCGTCGTCGATGCGTGCCTGCGACAGTTCGTGGGCTTTCTTGCGGGCATCTTCTGCGGCCACTTCCCATTGTTCCTGTTACGTTAGAGAAAGCGGGTTCAAACATGAACGGTGTTGGTGACGTGGCGCGCGACAAGGAGCCAACGAAAATTGAGGTATCAACAACAAGCTGGGCGTATGAGAAACGAACAAGAATGATGGATGCTCCAAAGCAACGCGCACGAACGAGAAGCACGCTTGGTTCGAAGGTCCCTACAATTGCCAAGAATAGAACACCTGCACTTACCATGTCTTCCTCGTAGTTCATCATGGCCGCCGACTCTTTATCGGCACGGCGCATCAACACCAGCTCGACTTGGACTCGCTTGGCCACCATTTTCACTTCCTCGATTTCCCGTAGTTTTGCGGCGTCTGCTTCGCGCTGTTTCGCTTCTTTCTTCTTGCGCTGCGCGTCTTTTTTTATTTTCCGTTCCGCAGCCTAGATCATAGAAAAACGGCCAACGACATAGAAAGGAACGCCACACCAATCAAGCGATTTAAAAAAAAAAGTGAATAAGTGTTTTCAATTTACGGCATTGCCACTAATACACGCTCTCCTTAAAAGTAGGAAGCACACTCGACAGCTCTACCACTACCACCACTGTTCCTACACCAACAACTCACTTGCTGGGCCCGAGCAGCTTTCTTCTCCAAATTCGCCGCTTCCGCTGCAGACCGTTCCGCTGCGTTGAGCCGCCCCCCATCGGTCGAAGCCGTTAGGTCGTCATCGTCGTCGCTATCACTGTCCGATAGACCTGCGGCCAAGGCCGCCATTTGGGCCTCGGCAGATAGAGGGCCCGCAGGAACCGCCGCTGACTGCTGGCTGTTGTTGCCGCTACTGCTTTTGGCCCCTGTAACATTCATCTTTGTGGCACTGCTGTTGTTTTGTTGCGCTAGATCGCGAGCTTCACTTGCATAGGCATCCACGGCCTCTAAGACATCCAAGTAGTCATCACTGGCGTTATTTCCAGCGCCGCCGCTAGGAGAACGGCTCCGGCTACTTTTGCTGCGCCCTAAACCTTGCTTGGAGAAAGCTCCTCGTTGACCGGTCGTTCCAAAGCCTCCTTTGAGCGCTTTAGCAGCGGCTTCTTGTTCTTCTGCTCGCAAGCGCGCAGCGTGCATGGCTCTTAACCGCTCGAGGTGCGGATGGTAGACCTCGTTCGCAGAGGTAACGAGGTCCGAGAAGAGGCCTACGATGTGGGTGTGCTTCTCCTGCGATAAACAGGTACGAAGAATTCGTAAAAAAATAAATGACAGCACGAAAATTGGTGGTTGCAACTTGCGACCGTCACCATGCTACTAATATCTGTATACAATGTCATGCAAACTCTGCACTCCGCTCAATATGCTAAACAAACCTGGAGAAGCTCGTGCCCCGCTCTGAAGGTCAATTTGGCGATTAACCCACTTTGCGCGTTGAACTGAACGCGAGAAGAGGTTGCGCTCTGGCCCGACTTCACACTGCCATCGCCGCTGGTGTTGCTCGGGCGAGCGACCACAGCTGTGGTGGCAGCGGCACTGCTGCTATTGCTGCTGCTGGCTGAAGGATCAGCAGATAGAGTGGGCTCTGGCTCCGGAAATTGGGCCAACACCTGGGAGACAGATTTGGAAAAGGCCAAGCAATGACACGTACGGAAACAAAAAGGACGGAATGGAAAGTTAGAAGAATATAATAAATTCATAGAGGCAGTGCTGTGTGCAACTTCGGTAACATCGTGCCCTTGCGGTGTCTCTGCAATAAATTCAGATAGTCATTACCTTTCCAGCAGCAAATAAAACGAGCTCTTGCGGTGTCTCTGCTTCGACCCAAGATCGAAGGCCGCCCATGGTACTCGACGCATAAGTGCTGCTGCTGCTACTGCTGCCACTGCTGCCGCTTTCACTGTTGTCAGCTTCCCGCTGGTTCGCGCTCAAGTTGGTCAACCATTGGAAAATGCCGTCGGAATGGGTGGGGAGCACCCAGCGGTCTTCGGAAGAGGCAAGCAAGAGGAGCGGCGCCGGCAAGCGCGCCAAGTCCCGTCGTAAGTCCGGCTGCTGGGCCATGCCGCGTAAGGTCGCGTGCAAGCCCTCCGATCCCGAGGATGTTGTACCGTCGTCGTCATTGTCTTCCTTATCCTGCTGCTGCTGCTGCTGGTCTTCTAATTGCTTCTTGACTTCGCCATTTCCACTGCTGCTGGCGCTGCGCCGCGAGCGCAACGCCAGGAAACTACCCGCAGCCTTGGCCACCGAGGGGCTGAGAGGGCTCAGGTCTCCACCTCCTTCTTCGTTGCTGGTACTGAGCTCCGTAAAACCAGGCGGAGGCTCCAGCACGAGACGCCGCCTCGACGCCCAAAATTGGCGGAGCACGGCGCCGCGGGCTCGCCGGCCGAAGTCGTCGGGTTTCGGGGATTTCGAAAACTTGTTGGCAGGTGTCGAGGAAGAAGCCCGGCCCTCACCTGTGAAGCCGGGGTCTTCTTGCTCAGTCAATAGACGCTGGGCCCGCTGCCGGAGCTCTTGGGCCTGTGAAGTGCGTGTTTGTAAGTATAGCAAGAAGAAAAGAAAGATGAGAACGAAAAGAGTTGCACAAAGCAAGAAGAAGAGATTGCGTACTCATTTTGAGAGCACGCGCCATTTCATTATCCAATGAATTGCACTACGATTCATGGATATACTAAAAGTACCTTTTCTGCGACGAAATTGTCGCCGAAATGCGCCATCGTGAGCGCCGCTAACCTCTCGTGGTAAGTGCCACGCAGCAAGAGGCGCTGCGTTTGTTAATCAAGAGGAGCAACATCACCGTGTGAGGCGGCATGCAACCGGCACAGACAAAGCGCAGAAATAAAATGAAAACAAAGCAGACAACCTTCAGAGCTTTTACGATGAAAATACTTTCACGCGCATGCAACCACTGAGAGGTCGTGTACACGTCAAATGTCCTTCTTACCTGGAGAGACATCGTGGCCTTCTTGAGAGATTTTTCTACGTGAGCAAAACCGTTGACAGTGGTAAAGAGCACGGTCTGCTCTCGAAGGAGCCGCAAAGGATCATGGTCACTGTGATTGTGGTGGCTGACAGGAGAGGGTGAAGGTTGAAGGTGTTGCGACGCGAGCTGAAAGAGGGTTGGGACGCCGTTGCCGATGCCGAGCCAAAAGACCGGCACGCCAGGTTTCAGGTACTTCTCCCGGCTGAGCCCACCCGACGAGATCAAGTGGGCGAGCAACGCCGCCGCGGCCCGAGCCTGGTGGGGCGCCGTCAGCGGCTGCTGGGCGGGCCACGAGGTGTTGGGGAGGCCCGGTAAGCCCAGGAGGAGAATCCCCCCTTGGGGGTGTTTCGCCAGCAACGGCTGCAGCCCCACCGCCAAGGCCTCCAGCGTCATGGTCGCGTCCGGCAGCGCAATCAGCAGAAACGGGGACTCCCGCATGGGGGGCCCGCCACGCGTCAAGAGGCGCGCTGTGTCCTCCATGTAAGCTCGTTGAGAAAGGTTGCTCCGGTCTTCAAACTTGATTCCATCGGCTGCAGTCGCCGCATGTGGAGCAGGAGGTTTTCCTTCGAGGAGACGCCAGCTGACCACGACTCCATAATCTGCGTGGTACAGCTCGTCTTCTTGTTCTTCTTTACCTTGGCTGGGCGCGCCTGCCTTCGCATCGTCTCCGTCATGGCCTTCCGATGCGGCCGTGAGCTCATCATCGTCTTCGCTCTTCTCTCTGTCAACTTGGCTGCCTTCAACCTCTAGAGCCTGCCCGTTTTCTTCCCGATTTCCGTCAGCATCCTCGCCGTGTAATCGCTCTCCGCTATCTTCAAACACAGCGCCTAAACGACCACTTGGGTTGTTCACTGACTCCGCAAGCGAATCCAAGGATCCATTGTCGTTGTCGTCGTCTTCCTTGAGGCTCGCTCCTCCGCCATACCCACCCCCTCCACTGCCACCTAACGCCGAGACGTCGTCCTGGTAGCTACGGCTGCCGAGGGAGCCACTATCACCGGTTTCCTCCCCACTGGGAAGGAAGTCGAAGGCCACGCTCGCCGACGCGTTGGTAGCAGAGGCCGAGGAGTCCTCGAGCATCGCGTTGGTCCATCGGGCTGCTTCGGAAGGGGGTTGCTTTGCCGCTGCCTTCGCCGCGGCCGTGGCCAAGGCAGCCTGACTTTCTTTCGCTCGCTTGCGCTGCTGCCACGCGTCGTGTTTGTAGTTGAGCAACTTTAACGTGGCATGGCTGGACGCTCGTGCGCTGTCCGAGAGCGCTGGTGTTGACTTGTTTGCGTACCTAGAGGAAGTGAAGATCAATTTCAATGTTTTATTCATGCGAACGATCAGAGGTTATAACAACATGTTGGCAAAATTGCCTGAAATTGAGTGAAGTCATAGAAGGTCACTTCCACGCAAAACAGTAGGGACCACAATACCCTTGATATTCAATACAATCAGTTCAAGAGGATATTAAAGTGCACGCACCTTTGCATGTCTCTTGCCGTTGCTAACTCAGACCGTTCTTCCAGCCCCAGCACACGATTGTTTCCAGGCTTGGACCGATACTCGCCCTCCGCGCCGTAACCGTGGGAGGCTAACGCTATGAGAGCTGGGGCGTCCCGGCGGTCTAATTGCCCCGGGGACAAGTTGGTCCGATTACTACTGCTGTGATAAAGGTTTTGACTGTTGTCGCCGCTAAAGTTGCTCGCCTCGTCGTAAGACGTCAAGTCGGACGCACCAACCATTCCTTTGCGCTGCGCGGAAGTGGCCACGTCCCAGGAATGACCGAAGCGCGGGTCAGCGCCCCTGCCAGGTGCTAATGTAGTGCCCAACAATACGTGGGCTTTTTCGTCCTGATCAAGCGAGGGGAACATTCGCTTACGCTTGATCAATAAAACAAGTGTCATTTTAGAAGTATGACAAGAAGCGAGGTGAACTTCTCGCACTATCCTTAGGAGCACACAATTCAGGAAAGTACGGCAGGGACACTCAATCATTTGCCTTTACCTCAATCCGAGCAAAATGCGCCGCAGCGCCGCCATCGTAATGCGTTTCCCCGGCGCCATCTTCCAGCAAACCATCGACACCGTAGCTGCTCCGGTCCTTAGCGCCTCGCTTCAATCCTGTCGTTGTGTGCATGCGATCTTGCGCCGAAGCGTCATCGAAGTTGCCTTCTTCTCCATACTTGCCGCCGTGGTCGATGTTGCCGTAATAAGATCCGCCATCGACAATCGTTTGGCGAGTGCGCATGACGTTGGAGCTCCATTCGCCCTTGGCGTCTCGTGAAGTTTGAGCTTGGCCTACTGGGTGGCCTCCTTCAGTATCATTGGGGCCCCAATCTTCTTCAACATCGAAGTCTCCGGTGTCGTCGTTATCACCATTGCCACCGCTGCCAACTCTAGCGCCATCTCGGCGCTCGAGCTGCTGTAAAGTCTTGTCGTCAGTGCCCTCCGAGTGCACATATGCTTCGAGATCGGAGCACCTTTTCAATTTAAAAAAAAAAAAAAAGTGTTTTATAGCACACGAAGCACACGAGACACACTCGAAACGCACACAAGGACGAAATCTACGTTTCTTTATGCCCGGAGGGTGTCCTAAGATAGATATTTTGATACACAAGCGAGGCAAAAAGACACAATGAAGGGTGCCCATACACCAATATAATACCGAAAGAAGGGCGCGCCTCCGCGGCTCACAGTAGCAACCAGCTCTTCGGCAGCGGCATCGCTGACTCCTACGCCAAGACGAGCCAAGCCATCCACCTCGTGGAACAATAAGAAGTCATCACTTAGAACTAAAAGATAGATTGATAACAGACAGAATAGAAATTGGCCAGAAACAGGCCAAAAGCGGCATGCTGCATATTATTTCGAGTACGCTAGCGTCTTATTCCTGCACGTGTTCAGTAGGACAAAAAAAGAAAGAGAATTATAATATACACGCTTACGAGTTGATCTGCATCAACCAGCCCGGTGCCACGCTCGTCAAAGTGATTGAAGCTCAGAGCCACGCTCACTCCCTTCGACGAAGCCAACAGGCACAGATGCTTCAATTCTGCCCCTACTGCGCTGACCTGTGAGAGGGAGAGGGATGAGATTAGGAGTTGGTGAGATAATTTGAAGAATTGATGAGTCAGGGGAATGAGGGATGAAATGCAAGAAGGAATCATTAGAGAGTGAAGAGAGCGACATGTATAAGTAAAAACAAGGGAGCAGGCATAGAACGCAACAAAAAGTACATGCGTGAGTAAGTTACCGCGGAAGCAGTTGCGTCTGAAGAAGAAGAACTCGTGCCTTGAGCATGATTGGTGGTTGGCCGGCTCGGTGGTGCAGATGAAGATGATGAGTACTCAAGATTTCGTTTCGGCTTCAAACTTACTTTCATCTGTACGACCACGAGTAGGAGTTTTACCAGAAACATATTTTAATCACATCTTAAACAACCTCCACGTATTGCCCTAATTAGCAGCACCAAACTCAACTCCTGTCATGCCATGTCATACTATAATTCTCTAATATAGTTATACCTCGTCGCAATGACTGAACCACAGGGTGTCATTTGGGTCCACTATGAAATGCGCTGCCATGTGTGCTACTGTGGTTTGCATGATGTCTCCGCTTCTGCCGCCGCCACCGCCGCTGCCATGACCATAATTACGGGACGAAGAAGAAGCCAAGTGTGCGTCATAGACATCGTATTCGTCTTGCCGACCCGAAAACACCCCTGTAGCAGCCTGAGCGCCCAAGGCCATGTTTTGATCGGCCAGGTCACTGTACGCCCGCTCCGAAAACTGCCACCACACAAGAGGAGACATTCGTAATGGTGCACACCATGAGGAGTGTAATGGTGCAATCTAATCGGGCGTCGGAGGAGGCAAAACAGCATTAATTGCATTAATCTTTCTTGCGCAAATATGAGTTCAAAACCTGGGCGAGGGCCGTGGTCAGGGCTGTAGTGCCCATGTCATGCGCGGGGCTCAAACTCAAGGGAGCCCGCCGGCTCAGCCGATGCGCGGTGGTTTCGTACTTGCCCTCCTGCCATTATTAAAAGGAATTAAAAAAAAAAAAATTGGTGGTGGTGGTTAAAATGAGTAGCAGGAATTTATGAAGTTTCTTCAAATTTCAGCAACAGAGCAGACTCAAGATGGAAGTGCACATTTCGTAGCTTCAATAGAAAATACTCACACAACTGGCTATAACATTTATCTCGTTGCACAGAGAGAATAGGAAATTTGCTAGCATTGCCACAATACGTATCAATGGCACGCAATCATAGAATATTTCACCTTTGCTTTCTTGCAAGGCACATATGCCTGGAGCCCTAGCACTTGTTTCCGCCACGCAGGTTGCTGCGTCACCATCTCAAACATACGCCGCTTAAGGACTTCGCGCTGGCCGTCCGTATACCTAGGAAGGAAGGAAGGCAGGGCGTGTGTACATAAATACGAGAAGCACATAGTTCAACACGCATGAATACATAGACGCTGGGATGTTGAGCACCAAGTACAGCGAGGAAAAGAGCGAAAAGAAACATTTGACGAAGAAGTATAGATACCGGTATGAAATTCTAAATAATGCTGAAAAAGAAACCACAAAAAGAATGAATAGCCAATCGAAGGGCTCTTAATTTATACCAGGCTACTGCCCACGGTGGGTCCTCGTCCTCAAGGCCAGCTATAAGCGAGCGCGCCGCTGCTGCTTGCGCGCTCAAACCTCTTGCTGATCCACCGCCGCTACTGCTGCTGCTGCTGCCAGCATGACCGAAAGCGCTCGAGTCTAACAAGGGCTTGAGGTCCTTGCGAAGCGACGCCGCAAACGTGGCGAACCCTCGGCTCACTTCGACCATTTGTGCCGCTACCACTTCTTCAGCGGCGTCGGCTTCGGCCCACCCGAAGCCCATTAAACTTGCAGAAGCATCGCAGCGGGGATCTTTGCGGCTTTGATTTCCTGCTGCCACGTTGAAGCTTCGGCGAACCACGCGACCACCCGTGCCGGTGCCGAGCCACTTGGTAGGCCAGCCCTGGGTATCGAACACCAGCGTTTCAGGCAATTTGAGGGCCATAGATCCCAAATTGCTAGCGGCATGTGGTGCTGCTCTTGAGCCTAGCTCAGTTGCCCGAGCAGCCTCAAATAGAGCGCCGAACACCCACGCCCAGTTGCGAGGTTGTGGTCCGTCAGCCGCTTCACCTGCAGTACCTGCATTGCTGCTAGTAGTCCCCAATGCAGCATCGAATACATCAGGAGCGCCGCTAAGGGGATCTAGAAAGCCTGAAGTTCGTGCGAATTCGCTACGTGCCTCTGCCGTATTCTCGTGCGCCCGTTCAACCAAAGAACGGCCGAGCGGCCGGCGCCGACCCACAGTAGGCATTGGAGCAGGCTCTTACTAGCCACTATCAAACTATCTATGAAGTAGTTATTTGGCTCATGTGGGTGGCCTGGGGCTAGCGCATAAAGAGACAACGGCCGCGTTATACTCTGAGCTCTGAGCTCGGAGGGTGCGTACAGTACTGAAGGTTTTCAAAAGCGAAAATCCCATGCCAAATAATTCACCAAATAATATATTCGTGCATCTAGACGTTTGAAACTTTGAAACAAGAAGAGAAATGATGGCACGATGATGTGCTCAAAGCTAGCGTGCTTTAACTTCCATTCCATATTCGTTAAAGGATAGCCAGGGCAGTTTACACTTGACTCCTTTGAACAGATTACACATCAATCTCTAATGAGCTTAAATTCCAGGCGTGCAGTTCCAAATGTGGCGAACTCACCGCTGCAGCGCGCAAAAGCAAGACTAGCTGAGCAATCGGGCGGCTCTTCCTCAAGGGCAACAAGAGGAAGTTACTACCTTGGCCCTGCGCCCCCGCCTCTGTTTACACCCCCTAGTGCAAGAAACAAGTATTCAAATGGCATGATTAGTGATATTGATCCTGAAAGCATCGCATTCATAGACGAAAATGTAGATGATAATGATTGTAAAACCGAAGAGATGGAAGACGCTTGTTTGAGACATGGAGGTGATCAGGGAGCCAATTTCTCGAAGGATATACGAGCACGCAACGTCCTCCAGGATCACGCTGAAAATGTTAATCCTCAACTCTTATCGCCCGCTGAGCGCTCCTTCGCCGCCACTGCATTTGAACCTTATGCGCCAGCACCTGCGTGGGAATTTGCAGAGACATTCAACTCCGTGGACCAGCAAGAAGAGGCACACGAGGGCGCCGCAACATTTGGCTCCGGTTTGAACACCAAAGGCGGCTTTGCTAGGAGAAATGATGACAATGATATCAAGAACAGTGGCATTTCGGCGTCACCTCGTGCAGAGGCCTTGTTGGAAGCGTTATTGGCCACTCAAACTTCTCAAGCGGCGCAGCTGACGGCCCTGCGAGAAGCTCTAGTGCACCTGTCCACCACTTTAGAACACTTGACCCCCGATTTACGGCCGGCTTCATGCCCTTCAAGCCCAGTTTCTGGCTTGAATAACGATATCAATAATGAGGCGTCGGATGCTCGGCCGTCCCATTCCAATCGACCCGAAGACCTACCAAGTGCCAACGACGAGCCTACGAGTAGTACATCGACGAATATGGCTGCCTCAGGACACGAGCCAACAGCAGTGCCTGAACCGCAGCAAACAAACCATTCTGAAGGAAAAGGTAGTGCTCCTGCTGAAAAGGCTGTACAAGCAGAGACAGCGGTGGCGAGGAATTCCGAGGACGTCTCCTCAGCTCACGCGTCTGCCGCCACCACCGTTGTGTCATCGGCTGCCGACACAGCAGCAGCAGCAGCAGCAGCATTGGCCGCAGGTTATACTCCTTCTGAAATCGACGCAAGCGCTCCCGAGTTTAGTTCGACTTTATCAACTGATAATGAAGCGATCGTTTGCGCACTTGACAATCACGATGACGCGAAACTTGTTGGTGGTAGCATTAGAGCAGCATCGGCAGCGGAGCTTCGAGCCGTTGGATTTACGGCACAGAACTGCTTAGCTTCAGGCATAACTCCTCGCGAGGTACGTTCCAGTATTATTTTTGTCGCATAAGACTGAGTCTAAAATGAAATTTGCCTAGAGCACATTGGCTCCTTTTCTTTGATTGCTACTGTACAACTCTTTAATTCAATTATCCACGTTGTATATTTTGAATCTTTCACATTGTCCTGTTTGTGCAACAACAAAAAAGCAGGTTTTGCGCGTGTACCCCGGCAGCCAGTGTCGTGCAGCAGGGCTCACCCTCGCAGATTTTCGAACTGCCCAAACAGGCCGGCGGCAGTACGAAGACGCTGGCTGGCAGTTGTGCGACCTGATGGCCATGATGACGTCATCAACAGGGAGGACGTCTTCCACATGTACAGGTGTCCATGGCGGCGCCAACAATGGCCACGACGATAGGTCTAGCACTAGCAACAGAAGCACTAGCGGAAGCGTCAACCACAGCAGCAGCAGCAGCAGCAGCAGTGTTGGCGTTGATGACAACTCTGGATTTCAGCCGATCTTGCCGTGGGAGCTTCGAGCAGCGGGGTGGAGTTGTCACGAGCTGCGCCAAGCAGGTCTCTCGGCTTCTTCGTGCTGGGCTGCTGGGTAAGAAGATGCTGTGTTGAACATGCACGATATGTTCCAAGCAACAACTACATGTACACAATGCAATCCACTTTTGGGCGGTAAGTCCCTCTTGTAATTTAAGCATAATAATTGCGTGGTGTGCTCAGGTTTTCGCTTCGCGATTTTAAAGATGCAGGGTTTTCCGCGTCAGAACTCTTGTCCCCATCTGGGTTGGCTCTTGCGCCTCGAGAAGAAGAAATAATTGGCGCGTCATCAAATCCATCAACACTGCTGCCCTCACATGCCTCTTCTAGCACGCCTGCTCGTGGTGTGCTTAGCCCTGGAGATCGCCTCCCCTTGACCCCGGCACCGTTATGGAGCCCTCCTTCTGCTCCATTCTCACCGCCGGCGCCACCTTCGTCCGTTTCGGCCACTGTGCGTCAAAATAATGCATTCGCAGAAGGAGTATCAGGAGCTAGTAGTAGTGCGTCTTTATCTACCGTTGCAGATGAAAGCCCTGCGAGTTGGTGTGGGAGCAGCCCTAACGAGCTGCGAGCTGCAGGCTACAGCGCATCGGAGCTTCTCAATGCCGGAGTGTCTCTGGAAGCTCTAGTCAAAGAGGTGTGACTGCGCAACCTTTAATCCAAAGTTTCATTTCTTTCATAATATTCGGCGCTTGTTTGTAAGTAA
>Ga0307978_1001104_pt1 | contig 20786 bp, 17 predicted proteins | sample OrgLakmetage1056_FD_203151 | JGI IMG/M metagenome (GOLD analysis project Ga0307978, IMG submission 203151) | Saline water microbial communities from Organic Lake, Antarctica - #1056 | ecosystem: Environmental > Aquatic > Non-marine Saline and Alkaline > Saline | place: Antarctica: Organic Lake...
CGCTTTTACACGCGTCGCAAGGCTATTACGCAACGCTGGCCGTCTGCCGGAGTACGCGAGGGAGTCGAGTTCTCAATGCCAACGATGAAGTAAACGTACACAGAGGTTTCTGGCGGTGTGTTCACAACGTGAGTCACCACTTTTTTTATGCTTGGCGCGACGCTGGCATTAAATTGAGCGATAAAACACACTGTGGCGCTCAACAACAAGGACAGAACTGCGGACCATGAAAAAGAAACTTCCACCGTTAAACTGGCTGCGGACCTTTGAAGCCGCAGCACGCCATCTGAACCTGACCAAAGCTTCGATGGAATTGAATTTAACCCAAGCCGCAACCAGTCAGCATATTAAAGGCCTGGAATCTCAGCTCGGCACAACCCTGTTCCGGCGATTACCGCGAGGCCTGGAATTGACAGACGCCGGCAAGGCGTATTTGCCAGTCGTGCATGAATGCATCAGGCGGCTTACCACAGCGACCGATGAAATTTTCGGTCAGGGCAAAACCCGGCTGTTGACGGTCAAAGCCAGTCTGGTGTTTTTTACCACTTGGATTGCACCTCGGCTGCCCAGTTTTTGCGCGCAATATCCGGATGTGGGTGTGCGTTTCACCAGTAATATTTGGCTGGCAAGGGATAACAGTGCTCATGATTCTGATATGGAAATTCGTTACGGCAAGGGGGGTTGGCCGGGCTTCGATGCCGATCGCCTGAGTTGGGACGAGCTATTTCCTGTGTGTAGTCCGCATCTGGCAAGCACCCTCGGATCGATCGACCAAGCCGACCTTGGCGCCTGCGAGCAACTGAGCAAACAAACACTGCTACACGTTATCGGTTACGAAGAAGGTTGGGGCCACTGGCTCGATCAAGCGGGCTTATCCTACATGACATTTTCCCATGAAGTTCAATTTGACACCCTGATTTCTGCCCTTGAGGTCGCGAAGCATGGGGGCGGATTTGCCCTCGGCAGAACGAGTTTGGTTGAAGATATGCTGGAAAAGGGTCTAATCACCGCACCGTTTGGACAAAAAGTACCGACGGCCGAAGCATTTTATCTGTTGCGTCCGTCTAATAAATACATTCACCCGCACGCTGAAATTTTTCGTGGCTGGTTGGTAGACGAGGCCAAACAAAAACACTAGTTCGTCAAAAATTCAATTGACCGAACGGCAACTTGCGAAATCCATACTCACATAAAAGTTCTCGTGTGATCCCAAAACCATCAGTTCGAGTACGAGGGTGCCATCGTCAAAGCTGTATCCGAGTAAAGTCAGCTGCTTGTTCATTCTGAATTTATATACACGCAAGAATGAAAGATCTCCCTTTTTCTGCTGCCCAAGCGCGGGGTCGGCCATCAGTTCCCTGACGGCTGCATCGAGGTCTTTTTTCTGATTGCCTTTAAGCTTTTTTACTGCTTTTTTAAACGTTGGCGACTGTAAGACACTGTTGGCTTTAGCCAAAATCGTAGGTCTCCAGCTTCCCGGCTTCTCGTTCTGCTTTTGCAATAATGGCTTGCTTCACAAACTCATAGGGCAGATCAGGGTTGTCTTCCATCATCTCACCGATTTTTGCCCAGTGTTCAATTTGTTTGGGAGGCGTGCGGTTAAGTGCTTTAGCCATAATGGTTGCTTTTTCTATAAGTTGTTGATCTAAACGTATGCTAGTCGTGGCCATTTCCATACTTTCCTAAAAATTTCCATTATTGTAGCAATGCGCTACAAATGAGGCAATTTGCTACAGCAAAATTGCGGCAAGTTCCTCGTAGGAGGGCACCCCGTGCGCGACAGAAAGCAGAACAAACCACAGTACCTCTGCCCCGTTCCAAACCACAGCACCCCGCCCCGTTCGCCCTGAGCCTGTCGAAGGGTCTCGAGTACCAAACCAAACCACCGAACCCAATTCCAAGTCGCCTTTTTTACTTAGGGTAAAACCCCACCCCAACCACCTCCGGCCGGGGCCTGATCCAGCCACTAGAACAACCGCTTAAGTTCCCGGTCGGTCAGTTTTTTATCACGACGCATCTTCACTTGGGCGAGGAACAGTTCCGCTGTAGCCAGCGCGTCGCTGAACGCATGGTGTGACCGGTAATGCGGCAATCCGTAACGATGGCGGCAGGCATTCAGGTTGAGGCTGGCGTGAGTTCCGAGTTGGCTCGGTGGGATACGACGTTTTTCATATAGCAGGGTGTCTAGTGCTTCCGGCTTCGGCCAGTGTATACCCATGCGTTGACTGTGGGTTTTCAGGAAACCCAGATCCAGTGGTGCATAGTGCATCACCCAGAGATCATTCTGGTGCTCGACTAACTGCTGCTCCAACCACTGACGCAGATCAACGCCTTGTTCGCGCTGCTGATCGGTTATGTGATGAACGTGGGCGCTGTCGGATACGTCGTCACCCATGAGAGTACTCTGTCTGAACAGGCAATAACCGGCCTGTTCCATCCGAATGGTGCCTTGTTCAATGCACACCCAGCCGGCGCTCAGAATGTGACTGTCAACCGGATCCAGGCCGGACAACTCCAGGTCCAGCACCCAAACTCGACGGCTTGCCCAGGGTTCACCCGGTCGAAAAAGGGTTTTTAGCCAGTTAACCAAGATGACCTCGCGCAAAGCGTTGCAAGGCCAGTGACTGGGCTCGTTTAATGGTGGCAAAAGCGTCTTTTAGATGGGCTCGGGTCAGCGAACTGAGCGAATCTGGATCGATGAAGCTGGTGGGCTGTTCGCCATTGGCCAGGGCATGACTCTGGCCATCGATGCGCAATTCAGTGATCAGCGACCAGGCCTCGACCAGGCTGTCAGCAAGTTCGGGGTCGATGGCCCCTGCGGCCTTCACCGCAAGTAAGCGATCCTGGGTGTTGGCTACCCTAATGCCCGAGGCCAACGCATAGACCCGCGCCAGATCATTTATCAGCGCTACGCCTCGGTGTTTCAGATCGAGCGTATCTTCGTGTTCGCCGCTGCTTTTGAGCACGAACTGGCGAAAGAAACCGAGTGGCGGGCGCCTGCGCAGGGCGGTCTGGGTCAGCATTGCCAGAAAGATATCTGCCTTCGGGGCGCGGGCGCTCAGGTGAGCCTGGATGGGTTCGAGTAAACTGGCATCGCCGTCGATCACCCGGACATCGAAAAAGATACTGTTGTTGAGCAATACCTCTGGCGTTGGCTGGTCAATCCAGTCGTCAAAGGCCGCCTGCCAGCCAGCAACACTGAGCCGCCAGGTCGGGTTGCTGGCCATGATGTTACCAGGACAGAGCAGGTAACCGCATCGATCGAGCGCGACACAGACCCAGTCCGACAAGGCTGCAAAATAGTTCGCTTCTTGCGCTGACGGTTCACGCGCCAGAATCAGCGCGTTGTCCTGATCGGAGGCAAAAGTCTGGTCCATCCGGGCCTGAGAGCCAAATGCCAGCCAGGCGAACCGCATCGGTGCCTCACCCAACTCAAGCAGGGCCAGCCGCACGCATCGCTGCACAAAGGCATCGCCAATGGCGGCCAGAATCTGGTCCAACTCATAGGGGTTGGTATCGGCCTGCACCCAGTTGTGAATGAGCCGGGGCACCAGATGTCGCAACTCAACCAGCGCATCCAGCGAAGTTTGACGCTGAATATCATTGATCAGGTATAGCGATGACACCTGCTGTGCACGCACCAGATCGGTGGCTGAGATCATGCCCACCGGCCGACTTTTTTCCATGACCGGCAGATGATGAATGTGCTGTTGGGTCATCAGCTTCTGGGCGTCGAACAGGGGCGCATCGACATCAATGGTGCATGGTTCATCAGTGGCGATGGACGATACCGGTAATGTTAAATCCATGCCCTCTGCTACCGCGCGATTGCGTAGATCGCGGTCAGTCACTATGCCGGCCAGGTTATCACCATCCATCAGCAGCAACGATGACACCCGATGTTCGCGCATGATGCCGGCGGCCGCCCTGATGCTGATATCGCTCTGCCCCACAACCGGAGCCAGATGCAAGAATTGTCGTACCGACTGGTTCAGTGGTTGCTCGAAACGGGGCTGGACATCGCGGTCAAGGATCAGCCGATTCTGGCGATGGCGCTGCTCGCTGATCTGTAGGAAAAACTGTCGCATTTGCGTGTATCGGCTGCACAGCATGTCAAAATCATCGCTGGACAATTTGAACACCAGTGCATCTTCGATGGCGAATACTCTGATACCACCAGTATTGCCTTCGAGCAGGGTATTAACGCCAAACAATTCATGCTCACCGAGGCGGTCAATCAGCTCATCGTTCTGGGTGCGCAGTTCAAAAGCACCGGTGCGGATCAGGTAGAGGTAACCGGTTAGGGTGAGGGCTGACTTCTGTTGCCGGGGCACGTAGTCGATGCTCAGCCGCCGGGCGACTTCCAAACGTTCATCGTCTGATAGCGCTGAGAACGGTAGGGTCCGGCCAAGAAACTCGATCACATCGTGCAGGTCATCGCTGTTCATCGTTCCTCCTTACTCTGCTGGCAGACAGTCTAGCAGCTCGACCCGGTCGGACAATGACGAGTCACTCGGCCTGCTTTGATTCACGTCAGTGACGCAGCGGATCATGAGGTTGGGTTAGCCTGCTTGATTTTTGGATGGAAGAACTCACTGTCGCGGCCGATCAGCCGCTTCGACCCAGACTGGCAGAGGTGTCGATCGCGCCCCCCGTTCTGGACTCCAGTCAGGCCGAATGACGGACTAAGATCGCCTTGAGTAACGGTTCGTAACACAAACTGTAGGATTGGGTAACAACGGTAAGGTTGGGCGGAACCAAACCACAAAAAGGGTTGCCCGCTGTTTGCGAGCCTTTACCAGCGCAACCGCTGACAAAAGACGACGAACTGCGTTGTTTTTTGTCAGCGGTTGCGTTTTCTTTAAGCTGGGCAGTCCCTGGCCTTTTTACCTCGCTAGAATAACTCCAGATCAATATCATCCAGGTCGGTGCGCAATCGTTGCTGCTCCAAATGATCTTCGATAGCCCGGCGTGCGGCCAAACGCCGATGGTTGTTGGAACGCTTGTTGTCGCCGGACTCGGTCGGCTTATGCAACTGATTATCTTCAATATTGGCTAGTTCAAGAGCGAATAGATTCGCAGACATAAGTTGAACTCCTTAGGGCGGCTGCCGTTTTTATTGTTGATCGTTAACGGTTGTTGGTGTTTGAACACATCCTGCCCGGCTGTAAGCTACTGAGCAGACTCAATAGGCTCATCTGACAGACCGGATGTGCAGCATAGTTCGTCCTTATGGCATTGCAGTGACCCCCATCGGGGATCAGGGTGCGTCCGTGGACGAGCATTCACCGAGCCAAGCTAATGCAGAATATGTGCCCAAATTGGTGTTGTTGATAAAACCATAGGTCTAGGGCGCGTTTGATCAAGACCCTAGTGAACCTGAATCGGGGATTCAGCGAGGCGAGTCTGATGGCGTTGTTGCACCAGTGCCGTTAGGGTATCGGCCGTCATCGACTGACTCACCATGGCGCCCAGTGCAATATCACAGCCCAGTTTTCTTAACAAACGCAACTGGGCGGGTTGTTCTACAGGGCTTGCGATCACATCAAGATTCAGGCTGTGCGCCATCTCGATCACCGCCTTGAGTACCGGTTGCTGGCCTGAGGAGACAGCTTCTCGCACCAGATTTGGCGCCAGACTCAAGGCATCAATAGGCAGGCTTTTCAGATAGCTGAGTGACGACTGGCCGGCACCAAAGTCACCCAGCACCAGGCGCACACCCAGCTGAGACAAGCGCCGCATGACTGCGCGCACGTAGGTAACGTCGGCCATCAGCTGGTTTTCTGTCACCACCAGTTCCAGTGCGCTGGCGGCAAGGCCGACAGAGACCAACAGGGACTCAACCCGGGCGATAAACGCTTCGTCATCCAGCATCGTTGAGCTCAAACGCAATGACAAACGCACTGTTTCGCACCCGTCGCGCTGCCAACGCACGGCCTCAGTGCAGGTTCGCTGCAGACACCAAAGCTGCAGCGCCTGACCCAGCCCTACTGATGTCGCCATCGACATCAGCACATCCGACTCCAGTCGGCCATAAACCCCGTGGTGCCAGCTGACCCGAGCTTCAACGCCTTCAAGGTGTCCACCGGTCAGGTGTGTACGAGGCCAGTATTCGAGTTGCACGGTGTGATCGGTCAGCGCCTGCTTTAATTCCAACCCCCACTGCTCGCCCAATTGGGGCAAGCCAGGCGGATAGGAGCCATGGTAGTGGACGCTATTGCCACCGCTACCGCTGGCCTGGAGCACCGCCTGCTGCGCCAGCGTCAACAACGTATCGATGTTGTCGGACTGCACCCGGCAAACGCCGATACTGGCTGTGACAGACACCATGTGCTCGTCTATTAACATCGGCCGGGCAACTTCCTCAAGCACAGCGGTCAGCAACCGGTCGAGACTCGATCGGTCGCCCTCGTATTCAATAAACAGTCCGAAACGGCCGCCGCCCAGCCGCGCTACCCAGCGCAACGGATCATTCTGGTTGATCAGACGCGCCGCCACATCGCACAGTAACTGATCGCCGGTGGCGGTGTCGGTATGACGATTCAGGGCATCGAAATCATCGAGATCCAGAATGGCAATGGCGTAGTGGTCGTGCAATAGCGGGTCATGTTTGTGAAACCCGGCTAACAGCTGTTGAAAGAAGCGTCTGTTATAAAGGCCGGTCAGCGTATCGTAGGCATCATTGCCGGAGGGTATCAGGCCGTCGAATCGATGCGACATATCCTGACAAATGCCTAGAAAATGACTGATGCTGCGATCTTCACTGCGCACAGCCGACAGCGTCAATTGCACTGGAAAGCGCTGATCACGGTCACCTCTGATCACCAGGTCACCATGCCAGCGACCGTTGTTAAGCAGCGCCCTGGCAATAAACTGCGATTGATGCGTGGGCATGACTGAAAACAGGTCGCGGCCCAGCAACTGACTTTTCTGCAAGCCCATGATCTGACTGAACATGCGGTTGGCGGTGCGAAATCGCTGATCCGGACCCAGTACAAACACACCGTCGGAACTGTTGTTGAACAGCGAGGCTGACAAGCTGAGCTCCTCACGCTGACGCATGTCGTTGCTGATATCGCGTCGGGTTCCGACCATACGCACTGCCTGGCCTGCCGCATTACGCTCGATCACCTTGCCACTGTCTTCCAGCCAGACATCCGGGGCATCATCATCGGTCAACAATCTATATCGGGCATGGTAAAACTCGCTGCGTCGCATCAGCTGTCGGGACATGGCCTGCCTGACCCGGGACCGGTCATCAGGGTGCACCCTCTCGGCCAGGTCAAGCCCTGCGTCACCCCCGGCTGATTGGCCAAAAAACCGGTGCTGGTCTGAGTGGTACACCCGCCGTGCGGCGATGTCCCAGTCCCAAAAACCAATACCACTGGCCGACATGGCCAGATTCATTTGTTCTTCATGTTTGGTCAGCGACTGATTCACCTGTTTGCGTAACGCCACTTCTTCCTGCTGGCGTTCGTTACTCTGATGCAAGGCTCGGGTACGTTCCTGCACGGTAGCTTCAAGCTGGTCACGGTTGCGGGCCAGCAATGCATTAAGCCGTCGGTTTACCAACGCCCGGCGCAAAGCCCGGCGCGCCATCAGATGCCCTTGCCAGGCACCGAGCAGTACCAGACTCATCAGCGGTAAGTGCACATTGATCAACGTCTCGGCGGGCAACGTTATTCCGACAAAGACTGGTAACACCATAACCGGCGTCCAGACGGCCAGAAATGCCCGCCAACTGGCGTATAATGCAATGGCCGCCAAGCCGACATAGGCAATCGACAGGGTCAGACAAAGTCCGCCATATTGGGCTTCGTAACCCCATACTGACGATTGCAACGCCGCCAGCAAAATCACCGACGGTGTGACCCGAAAGCCGGGATACCGTGTCTGCAAGGCAAGACCGAAACGTGACAACGCCAGACCCAGCCCGGCAAGCAACAACACCAGCCCACCGACCACAAGCATATCGGGCCGACCCGGGTGCACCGCTATGCACACCAGTCCCATCGCCAGTGAGGACACCCACAGCAAATTGCTGTGACGCAACAACTGGCGCTGACGTTCATGGTGAAAAGTGCGGATAGCTGACTGCATGCTAGTTACCGGCGGAATTTTGTTTGAGTATAGACCAGTCCTTGCCCTTCGCAGGGCAAACCGATTTGAATCAACCGAGCCTGCAACTAAAGGCCTATTGAAGTTAACCGACAGCCAGACCATCCACAAAACCTGATACCTTCTGGTACACTACCCCTGTTTTTTTGTACAGTGACCCGAGCTGATGAACCTGAATGCCCTGCTAGACCAACTCAACCCTGAACAACGCCAGGCGGTGGAAAGCGATGCCCAGCATCTGCTGGTGCTGGCGGGCGCCGGCAGTGGCAAAACTCGCGTACTGACGCACCGTATCGGCTGGCTGATTGCAGCCGGTCTGGCTTCGCCCTACAGCGTGCTGGCGGTCACCTTCACCAACAAGGCGGCCCGGGAAATGCGCGGCCGGGTTGAAACGTTACTGGAAACGCCGTCGAATACGCTCTGGATCGGCACCTTTCACGGCCTCGCGCATCGCCTGCTAAAACATCACAACAAACTGGCCAACCTGCCCGACAATTTTCAGGTTATGGACAGCGACGATCAGCTGCGCCTGGTCAAACGACTGCTGGTCGACCTGAACATTACTGACGATCGGGTCCAGCCCAAACAGGTGCAGTGGTTCATCAACGGGCAAAAAGACGAAGGCCGGCGTGCTGAATTTGTGCACACACACGGTGACTGGTATCAGGAAACCCTGAAAAATATTTATCTGCGCTACGAAGAAATATGCCAGCGCAGTGGCCTGGTCGACTTTGGCGAACTGCTGTTGCGCGCCCATGAATTGTGGCTCAACAACCCTGAATTGCTGGCGAATTATCAACAGCGATTCACCCACCTGCTGGTCGATGAGTTTCAGGACATCAACACCATTCAGTATGCCTGGTTGCGAGTGCTGGCCGGTGACAAACTCAGCCTGACCATTGTCGGCGATGATGACCAGTCGATTTACGGCTGGCGCGGTGCCAAAGTAGAAACCATTCAGACTTTCAATCAGGATTTTCCCGGCACCCACCTGGTGCGGCTGGAACAAAACTACCGGTCTACCGCTACCATTCTGGACGCTGCCAACGCCGTCATTGCCAACAACCCGGCCCGACTTGGCAAAAGCTTGTGGACGGAGGGCGACCGCGGTGACCCGATCCGGCTCTATGCTGCCTTCAATGAACAAGATGAAGCGCGCTACATCGCCGATGAAATCAACCGGCTTATCGAAGCCGGCACCAACGCCAACGTCATCGCCATGCTATACCGTTCCAACGCCCAGAGCCGGGTACTCGAAGAAGCCCTGATTCACAGCCAGATACCCTACCGCATATACGGCGGCCAGCGCTTTTACGAACGTCTTGAAGTCAGAAATGCGGTCGCCTATTTGCGGCTGGTATTGAACCGTCAGGACGACGCTGCAATTGAGCGCATCATCAATGTACCGACACGTGGCATCGGCAATAAGACCATAGAAACGCTGCGCGTACTGGCCCGTGACCAGGGTTTTTCGATGTGGGAAGCCTGCCTCTCGGCGTTGGAAAACACTGTGCTGCCCAAACGCGCCGCCAATGCACTTGAAGACTTTATGTTACTGATCGCTGATCTTGAAAAAATTGTTACCGACAAAGAAGAACTGGGTGACATGGTCAAGGAAGTCACCTCGGCCTCCGGCCTGATTGAGCATCATGAAAAAGAGAAGGGCGAAAAAGGCCGGGCCCGGGTCGAGAACCTACAAGAACTGGTGTCCGCTGCCCAGAGTTTTGCCGGCAATGATGAAGCCGACACCCCGATTGCATTGCTTGCCCAGTTTCTGGGTGAAGCCTCACTTGATGCCGGCGACAGCCAGGCCGATGAGTTCGAAGACAGCGTCAACCTGATGACGTTGCACAGCGCCAAGGGCCTGGAATTCGACCATGTGTTTCTGGTCGGCCTGGAAGAAGGTTTGTTTCCGCACAAGATGTCGATGGATGATGCCTCAGGGTTGCAGGAAGAACGCCGGCTGGCCTATGTTGGTATTACTCGCGCCCGCCAGATTCTGACTCTGACCTATGCTGAAAGTCGCCGTCTCTATGGTTCGGAAACCTTTAATTCACTGTCGCGGTTTGTGCGAGAAATACCGCAGGAATTGATGAACGAAGTACGGCTGCGCTCGACCGTTAGCCGGCCGGTCAATTTCGGTTTGCAACAGGACATGGCAGTGTCGCACGCCGGCTTCAGTCTGGGCCAGCGCGTTATGCACCCGATGTTTGGTGAAGGCACTCTGATCAACGCCGAAGGCAGCGGCGCCCACGCCAGGGTGCAGGTGTCTTTCGATGATGGCAGCGAACGCTGGCTGATGATGCAGTACGCCAAACTCGAAGCGGTTTAGCACATGGCAGGCGCCGCCATTAACAGCTTTGCTCCGGTCGAGCCCGACCAGGCCAGAGTGCTGATCATCGGGTCGATACCGGGTAAAGCCTCGTTAACCGCGCAGCAGTATTACGCCCACCCGCGCAATGCATTCTGGCCGATTCTCGGTTACTGGCTCGGCTTCGACGCAACCCTGCCCTACGACGACCGGCTGGAACAGCTCAAACGGCACCGCATCGGCTTGTGGGATGCGCTCTATCAGTGCGAACGCCCATCCAGCCTGGACGCCGACATTGTAAAAACAAGCATCGTCGCGAATGACTTTGCCGCCTGGTTTGCCCGCCATCCGCAGACAGCTGCGGTGCTATGCAACGGTACAGCCGCGTTCGACAACTACCGCAGAAAAGTCATTCCCATCCTCACCGATGCCCAGCAAGCCGTTCCGGTTCACAAAATGCCGTCGACCAGCCCGGCACACGCCAGCCAGACCTTTGACCAAAAACGCGATCAGTGGCGCCTGTTGCTGGATTATCTATAGGGAGTCTCCCTGGCAGAAATCAGTCAGTGTCTCCAGCAGTGTCATCCAACCTCGTCATCCAACAATGTCATCCATCAATGTCATCCAACAGTGTCAGGGTTTCAGTTTCCCGGAGCCGATGGCTTCGTCCAGCAACACCCTCTGTGCTGACACAGGATCGTGGCCATTGGGTTGTTGCAAATGGTATTGACCGCCGGAGTCGAGTTCCCAGGCTTGAAGGTTATCGGTCAGATACAGTTCCAGGTCTTTGATCACCTTGTCGCGCAGCTTTTTGGTGAGCAACGGGAACCCGACTTCGACCCGATAAAACATGTTGCGACTCATCCAGTCGGCGCTGGCAAGCATCACGTCGGGATCGTTGTCATTGTGAAAACAAAAAACCCGGGTGTGTTCCAGGAACCGCCCAACAATGGAACGCACCCGGATGTTCTCGGAAATACCCTTGATGCCCGGCCGAATCTGGCAAACACCACGGACAATCAGGTCGACCTGAACGCCCGCCTGGCTGGCTTCATAGAGCTTGCGCACCATGTGCTCTTCATACAAAGAATTCATTTTTGCCAGCACCCGGGCCGGTTTTCCGGCTTTGGCGAAGGTAATCTCACGATTTATCTTGCGCATCAGGTTTTTATGCAGTGTAAAGGGCGCCTGATACAGGCAGTCGAGCTTGCTGACTTTGCCCAGACTGGTCAGTTGCAAAAACACCCGATACACATCATCGCCGATCTGTTTGTTGCAAGTTATCAAGCCATAATCGGTGTATATCTGCGCAGTTTTGGGGTGATAATTGCCGGTACCCAGATGGACATAATGGCGCAGTTTTTCACCTTCGCGACGCGCTACTAACAGCATCTTTGCATGCGTCTTGTAGCCCACGATGCCGTAGACCACATGAATCCCATACTCTTGCAACCGCTCAGCCAGCGCGACGTTGGCTTCTTCATCAAACCGGGCCAGCAATTCGATGATCACCGTGACTTCCTTGCCCGCCCTGGCTGCCGAAACCAGCGCCTCGACAATGATCGAATTGACACCGGTTCGATACAGGGTTTGCTTGATGGCCAACACTTGCGGATCTTTCGCGGCCTGACGAATCAGATCCACCACCGGCATAAACGAATCGAACGGATGGTGCAGTAAGATGTCGCCTTTGCGTATGGCATCGAAAATGGTGTCTTTGCGTTTCAGGACGCGAGGCACCCGGGCATCGAAATGAGTGTATAAAAGATCCGATCTATTTGTCTGGTCGATAAGGGTTACCAGCCGGTTCAGGTTGACCGGCCCATCGGCGCGATACAAATCGACTTCACTGATTTCAAATTGTTTGAATAGAAACTGCACCAGGTCATCGGGACAATTGGCGGCGACTTCGAGTCGCACTTCATCGCCGTACTGGCGATACACCAGCTCACCCTCAATTGCTCGCCTCAGATCACCGGTTTCCTCTTCATCGACAAACAGATCCGAATTTCGCGTCACCCGAAACTGGTAGCAGCCGATCACTGACATGCCAAAAAAGATCTCATCCATAAAGTAATGAATGATCGACGACATGAACACGTAATCGTTAGGCCCGGACTGGGTTTGCTCAGGCGACAATTTGATCATATCCGGCAAGGCTCGCGGACATTGCACAATAGCCTGACCACTGTTGCGCCCGAACGCGTCCTTGCCGTCGAGTTTGACGATAAAGTTCAGACTCTTGTTCAGGATGCGCGGGAAGGGATGCGCGGGGTCAAGACCGATCGGGCTGAGCAGCGGCAGCACTTCGTGTTCGAAATAGTATTGCAGCCAGTGTGTTTGCTGCTCACTCCAGTCTTCGCGTCTGATCACACGAATGTCCTGTTCGGCCAGCAATGGCAGCAGCATTGTATTCAACGTTTCATACTGACGCTGCACCAGTTCATGGGCACGCCTCGCAATCTGATCAAGCTGGGTTCGCGGTGAAATGCCCTCAGGCCCGGTCACCATGGAACCGGCCTCAAAACGCTCTTTCAAGCCACCAACACGAATCTCGAAAAATTCATCCAGGTTAGTACTGGAAATACAGAGAAAGCGTAAACGCTCCAGCGGCGGAATCTTTTCATCCTGTGCCTGCGACAGCACCCGGTCGTGAAACTCCAGCAACGACAGCTCGCGATTGGTGAAATGTTCTTGCGTTATTGGTTCGGCCATATCCCACCTCAGATTCAACTACGATCAGTGTATGACAAAACTGTTGCACAGGTGTGACAGCCGATGGGATTTACGCAGGTTTGCCATTACAGCCTGTCGGGAAGCAGGATCGGCGGCTAATCAGGAGCCGCCCAGCTGCTATATCCAAGCTCCATCACCCGGGCCACTTCGTCGTCAGGAACGAGACCCAGGTCAGCCAATTCCAGCGTATCGTAATGGAAGGCGTAAAGTCGGGAGGCAAATTCTGCAATGGGCAGGGACGCTTCACCGCGTATCTCTCCTTGGTCACGAATGGAGCAGGTAACCCCGTGGCCCCAGTCCTGGCCGCTGTCGTTGTTGGGGTTGAAAAAGTAAACCCGCATAACATTTGAGGGGCTAAGGGCGACGCGCTGAATTGTGATTGCATGGCGCCCTACGAATCGAGCGGCACTGTCAGTCACAGCAATTCCGGCTGGCTGGGGGTGAATCAGTGGCATATTGCCGTTGTAATAGGGGTGATAGCTGGCGTAAAAATGGCGGATGAACCCATCGTAGTCCTCAACCTCTCCGGTGTGGATGTTCGCCACCACAAGGAATCCGTGATTGACCCACCAGCCATAGAATTCCGGGTTGATCCAGCGGTGAGCGTCATCAACGCGTCCTTCACACAGACGCCACATCTCGCCGTATATGCGATCCAGGTGGGGAATGACGATCAACGACACCGGATCCACGTCTACCGGGGCCTCTTTCATCAGCCCTTCTTTCAGGTTCCTGGAAGACACTACGTTGCCTTCAAAGCGAGTCAGTACTTCGTTGTCTCGAGCAGCCCAGGCCAGCACCTGCAGCAGATAATCCGCCTCGTTGGACGCCCACATGGATAGTCCGATGGCAGACTGACAACTGGGGTTATTGCCCTGGCCCACACCCAACGGCGAGCCCAAAAGATTGAGGACACCGGCCAGCAAGAACACTCTCGCCGGCCTGGCATCACCGAAATTGGCGATCAGTTCCTGTTCCGTTTCCGGGGAGAGTTTGAGTTGGATCTGCCGCCACAGGGCCTGGGCCAGCGGCGGAGTAAACAGGGACCCTCGCTCCAGCATCATGGTCAGGCCATAGACCGCCTGACAGGATTCCGCATAGATCACATCGTCAATCAGAGTATTGACCAGTTGATTGTAGCAATAAAAATCATCCAGTCCGGTCATGGACAGCCCGAGGGCCTTGGGGATCAGATCGTTCAGGTCACGACTGCGCAGAAAGCGGAGCAAGCTCGCGTGGTAAGGAGAAGCCAGCCCGGTATCACGCATACTCCTGGCAAAATGAGTGGCTTCTGCAGTCAGTGCAACGTTATCCATTTCAGCAAGGCGCTGCTGGTAGACGTCTAGCCCCGGGTCTTCATTGCTAGCCGGTGTCGGCGCAAACAGGGCATGCACAAGGCGGCTTGCATCGGCGGTGCCGGTGGTCTGCAATTCGGGATCGTAAATGCATTTGGCGATCTGTCCGATCATGTCGCGAATACTGTCGACCTGCACCGGCCCCTGACCCAGCAACCGCCAGACTTCGGCTACCAGACTATCCAGCAAGCTTTCATAACCAAGATGTATGACAAGATACTGATAAAGCCCCTGAACAATGGTGCCAAGCTGTTTGGGTCGCTCACGATCCGCTTCGGTTAACACATCCGACAGCAGGTCCAGATTCAGTGCCATCACCTGGGTGAGAAAGTTGCGGGCCTGCTCCGAGGAGATGCCCGGGTGGAAGTAGTCACCACGCACCACAGCCAGCAGGCGCAGTTCACTGATGGCCTCTACAACGGTGGTTACAGCCCCAGCCTCACGCAGCGAATGCTTTGCAAGTGCTGGCTGCAGAATCGACGGCTGGGCCCAGTCGCTGGTTCCAAAGATACCCGCGGATTCCAGGGCGCGTACCCTGCGATAAACTCGGTCCAAACCTGCCGGTAGGGTCATCAGCACGCGCACCCTCTCCAGCAGAGCCCAGCTGGGAGCCTTTGGGTCCAGGCTGCGGGCGCGAGCAAAATCGGCCAGTGCCATGTCAAATTGTTGCGCGGCCTGCTCGATATCCAATGATCATCTCCTTTTCCGATTTCAGGTACTTATCCGGGGCGATATCACCATTATCATAAATAGCCTGGTTTCAGCGGGGCTGGAAACGAAAACAACGTCCGTTCAGTTAGCCAGCCAGAAAAAAAGCCGGGCATAGAACAAACCGGTCTTGTTCGATACCAGGCAGATGCGTCACGACGAAACCAGGCTCTCACCGCTGTCCCGGCAGACCCTGAGGACGGTGCTGATGTGTGGCGTTGTCACAGCGGCGATTTCTGCCAGGCAGGTCGCATTAAGCCAGCGGTTCGATCTCCCGATGGGGTTGACTGCGCCAGTAGGGTTAATCGGTTGTATGGTTCAGTACCTGAACAATTGTTCAGGTACTCCTGGGCGCAAACATAATGATTGCCATACCCGTCAAAGCAAAGGCTGAGCCCACAACATCCCAGGCCGTCGGCCTGATTCCATCCACGGCCCACAACCAAAATATTGCCATGAAAACGTAGACTCCTCCATACGCTGCATACACCCGGCCCGCAGCCACGGGATGCAATGTTAGCAGCCAGGCAAAAACCATCAGGCTCAACGCACCCGGCACCAAAAGCCAAATCGACTTTCCCTCGCGAAGCCAGAGGTAAGGCAGATAGCAGCCAACAATTTCAGCCAGTGCCGTGACCAGGAACAGGCCGATTGTCTTTAGCTCAGGCAATAAGATAATCCTTTGGAATCTGCCGCAACAGACTGAACGAATCAGACGTTAACTTAACTCATAAGATCACTGAAGCTTGGCCAATACTGGCGTAAAGTCACCTGCCAGGCATCCGGTTACCAGGGCAACACTTCGCCATTGCTATGCCAGAAGGAGCCGGTGTTTTCCAGGTTTAACGCCTCAATTCTGGCTGCCAGGCCCTTTGCTGACTCCTCGGGAGAGATCAGACCGCCAAAGTTCACCATACGGGTTTGAACGTAGCCTGGATGAAGCTGAGCCACAGCAATGCCCCTGGGTTTGAGATCCATGGCCAGAGACTTACCAAAGGCATTAAGCGCGGCCTTGGAGGCTCGGTAACCATAACGACCACCGGAATCATTATCGGCAATTGAGCCCATACGACTGGTAATGTTAGCAATCTTGCCGCCGGATGGCATTTGCGGCAGCAGTGCCTCTGCCACACGCAACGGAGCGTAGGCATTGATCTCCATCTGGGTGCGAATGGAGTCAAAATCGATATGGCCCAGTTTTTCGTCCTGCATGAAGCCAGCATTGTTAATCAGCACGTCAACAGACTGTGCTTTCAACTCGTCGGTCATTTTCTGGATGCCGCTGTCAGTGGTGATATCCACCCCTTCGATAACCTGCCTGGCGACTTCTTTTAGCTCTGCAGAGGCTTCACGGCAAACACCGATTATATGACAGCCCTCACTATTGAAATGACGGGCAAGTTCAAGGCCGATACCCCGATTGGCTCCGGTAATAACAACAGTTCTTTGATCAGACATTGAGACCTCCTGGTCGGTGGAAAAGACTTACGTAACCGTAATAATCGCGAAACAGCTAAAACCGCAAACTGCGAGAAAAGCTGTCGCGAACGTTTATGTGCCAGAACGGTCATTTCAGCCCTCATTTCAAAAAGGGATACATGTTTTTGAACCCGAAACGGGCTATCATTTTGGTGGTTTTAAAGATTTTACCACCCATATCTGGCATGTGCGAATGGCAGGACTTTCAGGAATAAATGCTTTACCGGCTTTACCCCAGTGTTTCAATTGGCTTCAAATACAGAACCTTACTCGTAGCAAGAGTTGAAATGAGCGTTTTTTGAGCCGTGGAATCCAAACCTGATTCGCATTAGTCTAGCTAGTGCCCATCCATAAATAAATGTTACTGTTCAGCTCAATTCCCTGAAAAAAGTTCTCGACAGGGTTTTCCCCAGAAAAAAGGATTTCCGGCCGCCATGGCAACACCGCTATAATATAGTCACCAAAGCCTCTGTCAGCGCGCACCGCTAATGCATTCTAACAGCATGTTCCTGAACGAGTTAGAAAAAATTAATCCCCTCACAACGCCACGCAGAACGAAAATTCGCCCTGAAATATCCATGCGATAATGACCCCACTCAAGTCATCGATCCAGTAGCCTATGACGTTGGAAAAATCGACATCGATACAGCCATTGCAGAGGCAGAAAAGCTGTTGAAGGAAGACCAGCAGATCACGCCGTCCCAGGATCAGAACCGTCAGCGACTCAAAAAGACCTCCACCAACCGCAAGGCCGGTGGCCCGGGCGCAAAGGCGCTACCCTGACACCCGTTGATAACCCCGAGGAGATCGAGACGCTCAAGCTGGATCGTCGCACTCTACCACGTGGCAACTGGCATGAAGCCGGCTTTGAGCGCCGCCGGGTCATCGATATTCGCATCGAGCGTCATGTCACTGAGTATCGCACTCAAATTCTGGAAAATGAACATGGGCAGCGCTCACCCTCTGCGTGAACTGACCTACGCTCATGAAGAAGACGGGCACATGGGGGCGCCTAACTTAAGAGAGAAGATTTAGCTCGTCAGAGGGATGCATATAACAAAAGTAGCGCCATTGCTTTGGGGCCCGTCTAAAACTTTGACGTCGCCACTGTGGGCGCGAGCAATCGCTTTAACAACAGATAAACCAAGCCCTGAGCCACCTTTAACCCGAGACCTTGAACTTTCAGCTCTCCACCACCGATCAAACACCCTTTCACGATTGATTTCGCTGATTCCAGGGCCTTTATCTATTACTTTAATGTAACCATTTTCGCCACTGAGGCCAGTCTCTACTCGGATATACCTGCCAGACGCAGCATACCGCATAGCATTTTCAATAAGTGCGTTTAGGGCTTGCCGAATCCGTGCTTCATCGCCCCTTACTAGCGCAGGTTCGAGTTCGTGTTCGAAAATAATTTCATTGCTTTCAATATCTGGTGCCATGCTTCTCACTACCGACAGAGCGACATCAGCGAGATTGATGGCGTCTTTTTCAAACTTAAATCGTCCAGAACTTAGGCGCGAGATTGTCTCGAGGTCATTTACAATGTAGGACAGGGTATCGATTTGACCAATTAAAGACTCAAGTAAATCCCTCGAAGCTTGAAAAGTACCATCAGACATTCCTTGAAGGCGTCCTCTCAACACGGTCAATGGAGTGCGCAGTTCATGAGCAATTGCGGCGGCTGATTCGGTTGATTCACGCTCCGCAGATTCTAAATAGCGTGTCATTTTATTGAACGAAAGAAGCAGATCACGTGCCTCTAGTGACACCGCGAGATTGTGATCTACCTGAAAATAAAAAGCGCCACTCGCCACTTCTAGAGCTGCATGAGTGACTGATTCAATAGGTTGACTAAGACGTCGCGCCATAAATATACCAATAAAAACCGAGAAAATAATTGCAAGTGAAACGAAAACTAATAGAACCACAAGCTCGCTAACGGCGTAACCTTCGGTCCAGGATACTGAAAACAAATTGACTAACGTTGTCAATGCTTCAGCATTTACAACGTCATTCTCAATAAGCGCCGTTAACGTTTCACGATTGTTCGGGCTCAGGCTCTCCATCCAACGTTCTTGAACGTAAATATAAAACCCGAGCATACCAAATATAAAAATCGCTAGAGTGATCACTGCGGTGAAAATCATCGCGATTGCAAGTTGCGTGCGAAGGTGCAAACGTTTGTATCTCATAGAAGCGGCTCGAGACGATAGCCAACACCTCTTACAGTTTGCAGAAATCCTTTAACACCGGCCGTTTCTAACTTTCGCCTAGCGTTTGAAACATGGCTGTCGATGGTGCGTTCTAATGCTTCCCCCTCGGGGAGACAGGAGTCAATAAGCTCCGACCGACTATATGCGCGCCGTGGGGCAGCAGACATATGTGCGATCAATGAGAACTCTGTATGTGTTAAAGGAAGAATTTTTTTATCCTCCCCCTCACAAACGAATACTGCATGGGCACTTGAATCTATATCCAACATACCCACTCGTATTAAATATTCGTTGTTATCAGAGCCATTTGTGCGGCGTAACACGGCCTTAACTCGCTCGACCACTTCAAGCGTGTTAAATGGTTTAAGAATGTAATCATCAGCCCCGAGCCGCAATGCGGAAATCTTCTCAATGTCTTCCGCCATTGCCGTAAGCATAATGATTGGCGTATTTGAAACCTTACGGATATCGCGTAATACATCGACTCCATCGCGTTTTGGCATTTTGATATCAAGAAGAATAAGGTCTGGACTTAACTGTCTGAACAACGTGTAAGCCGAGACACCATCGGCTGCCTGAATAGTACGAAACCCAGCTCCTTCCAAATAAGAAACAATGATTTCTGAGATTTCTGGTTCGTCCTCGACCACTAATATTAGGGAATTTTTCATAGGTGAATTATGTCTGCTCGTCCATTAGACGTCCGTTCAATTAACTATTTGGGATTGTTCATTTTTTGTGAACAACACGTGTACAGCGTCAACTATCTTGTCCGGTACGTATTGACTCAGTAAAAAATCAAACTTATCGCCAGATTGTCTCACCAAGAGTGTTGTGTGACTAACTGCTCATTAGCTGCGTCATTTTAGTCTGATAGCTCTGGTCGCGTAATCTCCATTCGTTAATTCGTCGCTGGAGGGTCCTGATTTGGCTATTCGTGTATTGGCCAGGGTGCTTTTCTGAGAGCCATTCAATGATTTCACGAGCGTAGCTTTCAGGCTGAAGCTCTAGCTTGATCTGGATTTCATTCCAGACTTTCTCAAACGGGTCTTTTCTGGTGCGGTAATTTCTTGGCAAACTCTGCTTATCTTTTGGCTTCTGATATCGGAAATGATCACAAACATTTGGTACAGACGAGAATTGATCAAGAGCGACCGGCTCTACCAAGCTAATGTCATCGACTTCCACCAGCCCATTCTGGCTCCAGGCAAAACTCCACAAGCTGGCTTGTAGCCGTGTCAGCTCGGCCATGAGGTAAACCGGGTCAAGCGTTAAGTGCTCGGCTTTCAATCCCTCTTTGGTCGCCTCAGAGACGTCTGAGCTGCGAACAATTCGTTGGTAGGGGGTTAGTGTCTCAACGTACTGTTTGGACACCTTGCCGCCTTGACGAGTCTTTTTTCTCAACTTAAGCGATGGTTGAAAGAAATTGACCTATTTTCCCACCACGCAATAAAAACTTGCCAAGGCCTCCCAGGCTTTCGTGCCTTGGAAACGGTCATAACCGACGAGCCGACGAACAACCGGTCTATTCTTTTCTTCTACGTAGGCCTGGTCGTTCTTTTTGTATGCACGAGCACCCGTAAAAGTGATTCTGTGAGCTTCACAGAAGTCGAGCATTTCAAGGTTGATGAATTCGCTATCACTATCAGCATCAGTATCAGTATCGAGGCCATTTAGCTCGAAAGGCATCAGTTTGATAGCAACGATTATACCGTTAATCACATCGGCCGCACTCTTTTTCAGTAAAGGCATGCACCTAAGCCAGCCTGTCGATACATCAATCATTACCAGAGTGTTCAAAAATACGCCGTTAGGATCTCCGCCACAATGGGCAAACAGGTCTATTTCGAGAAAACCTGGGGT
>Ga0307978_1001111_pt1 | contig 20749 bp, 13 predicted proteins | sample OrgLakmetage1056_FD_203151 | JGI IMG/M metagenome (GOLD analysis project Ga0307978, IMG submission 203151) | Saline water microbial communities from Organic Lake, Antarctica - #1056 | ecosystem: Environmental > Aquatic > Non-marine Saline and Alkaline > Saline | place: Antarctica: Organic Lake...
GTCAGGACCCTCGGTAGTCTATCTATAAGAAGAGTCAATCAAACTGTTCTTACGATGGGATTAATCAAAAAGAATGAACAGTCACTGGTGCCCATTTGAGGCCCTTTTTAAGAATTGACGCATACGTCCATCTGTTCAGACACTTTTTTCTTGGTTGGCAACGCGAACGTCTGTCCGCTACCTCCAGATCGAACTTTCTCCAATATCGGATTCTCAACACTCATCACTCGATCGAACTCGAACCACACGATCGGATGATCGGCCATTTATTGGCATTCGCAGAAAGAACAATATCTAACAAACGCACACCCATCACCAATTACGTACCTCCCCGCCACCATGTCAAAGGAGGATCCCCGCGCTACGAGTTCCAACTCGTTGATTGGAAAGGCGCAAGACTCATCGGACGAGGCCATTCTGTCTCGTTCGCAAGATGATGTAACGCAAGGAGAATCATCGTCAGCATGGTCGTCGTCACATAAAGCTCGAAAGGTCTACCGAACGCTGCAAGTTCACATTGTGCATCGGCACGGCGATCGAACTCCAGTCACGCCGCTCAAAGACGAAGCCTTTTGGACAACCTGTCTCATTCCCGACAAAACCTTGCAAACGATTGCCACCAATACCGAATTGATTCACGGGGATGCACCTAGTAACAAGTTTGGGAAAGGCGTCGGCGCGTTCGGACGCTTGACCGAACTCGGTCTGGTGCAAATGGTCAAAGTCGGCGGTAGACTGCGCAACGAGCTTTCAACCGAGGTAGAAAACCACATGACTGTCGACGCGGCCGGAAATCAGCACCATGCACATGTATGGCGCCCCGATCGACCACTGCATCCGTCCAACATTCGAATATTTTCAACCGACTTTCCTAGGACCATTGAGTCCGTACAAGGATTGCTCGTTGGTCTTTTCCCCCAAGGTTTTCCCGAGTCTATTCCCATTGACACTCGCAACGCATCCTGGATGATGCCCGATCCGATTCGTCTTCGTATGCACACGACCAAGGACAGCGCACAGCATTCCTGGACCGAAAAGGACGAAGAGATGCACCAATTGGGTATCAAGGCGGCGCTCGCCCTCCGGGACATGCTGGGAGAAGGCACAAACAAAATGCCAATCAACTCGTTCTACGTGGACGGTGGCGACGAAGTCAAGCAGAATCCAGTCGCATGGATTCAGCTATCCGAAGTCACCACCTGTTTAATGCTGCGCGACCGTTTACCACCAGGGATTACTACCGAGGATCGCAACGCCATTACACAGCACGCGGCCAAGTGGTCCTTCGAGTTACTAAGACATCCCTACATGGAAATGAACACCATGGTGCGGCGCCAAGTCGACGACATGATGCGTCATGATTCCGAAGCGCAACCGCCCGTGACGGTTTGGTCCGGGCACGACTTTACGTTGATTGGACTCATGCTGGCTTACAAGTTGGAACAGCCAGCATTGTGGCCGGAATATGGCAGCTTTCTCAAGCTGGAACTCTTGCAAGTATCTCATGTAGAAGCTGGCGGCGAGACAGAGCTTGTTGTGCGCTTTTCGTTGAATGGAGAACGGCTGCGCTCCGCCTGCGGAGGCAACGGGGAGTTTTTGGATTTAGTACCTCTCCACATACTGAACCAAGAGATTCCCGACGAGTTCATTGTTGAGGCGTCATGATGATAGCCAATTGAACGTTTTGTTAAACCTGCTATGCATTACCATATCTTTGATAGCTATGTTATACTGTACATCGTAGACTTGGAATTCTATCATAGAATACGATTACGATGATTCGATACCGATGCGAGAACTGAGAACTCATTTTTTCAAGAAATTAAAAAAACGTCACTTAGATCTGAATACACTCCTACAAATCTAAATATACTGGAATGATCCAACGTGTTGTCACGCATTTTTTACTCATTCGCGCGCAAAGAGGCCCAGGAACAAGCAAGCAGGTCGTTTCCCGCCAGACTTCGGCTCACTTTTTCATGGCGGGGAATGCGCAAGACGATCCCACGCTCACATTCATTGCACCTCTGTCTCGAAGACGGAGTGTAACAAAGAGACCTCTTCACAACGTCTTGATCGTTCCATACTACACTACGACCATGTCCGAAGTTGGTTCAGATACCTCAGCCTTGCGCCTGCAAAAATCTCGCTCTCGAGCCGCCAAGGCAGAGTTTGCCAAGAAAAGGCATGCCGCTACGGTAAAAAAGATGAAGGAGCAAGCTCGCAGGTCTCGTAACGACGCGAATCTCCCATCCCTTCAAGATACGTCGGCAGAAGAATCGATGGACCAACGCTCCCATTGTGAGGAGATCAAGCAATTGGACACGAATAGGGACATCTTTGGAGCTGACTTTGCGGAAGTCTCCACCAACTTTCAGACTACTGCGAACGACGGCGCCGTGGAGGATATCTTTGGCACGGAAGACAATACCTTGACCACGTTTGAGTGCGATGGCTGCAGCCACACCAATGAAGATACTGACACCATTGAAGACGAAGGAGCCCGTAACAACGTCAGCTCACTCGCCGACCTTGACGTTTCTTTCGAATCTTACACCAACTCGGAGTACGATTCCTCCTATGACGTGGATACCCCGGAAGATGAATACGGCATTGCGGCCGTCGCTGCTGCCGCCACCATGGACGCCATACGCGCCGGCGATGAATCTGTGGATTCTGCCGACTCGGGAAGTTACATTTCCTTTCATCAAAATATTGAGAGCCAGCACAATGTGAGCACCTTGTACGAAGACGAGCCTCACATCAAGGACGAGACTCTCCAGTGTGTCTACGCGACATTCGGATCTACAGTGGGCGAACTCTTTGAGTTGTGTGTAATGGGTGAAGTTGTACCTGCTAAAACCAACAAGACCGAGCGTGAAATTGAAATTGTCCGCAATAAGAATCGTCGGAACCAAAAGGAATCTGCGACTCGTGTGATCTCCCAGCGAAAAAAATCGGATGCGACCGACGACGACGATGAAGAGACTGTTTCAACGCAGGGCACCGCTCACTTCCAAGAAGACGCTGCCTTTCCATCCATCGTCTCGATGGGCGGGCTTTTCCCAGTAGAGGCCCGGCGAGCTGAGGTCAAGCACGCTAATCCAGAAAAAACCGAAAGCGTACCAGAGCCCCAGATGGATCTCCGCAAGAGCCTCCCCGATGAAGGAGACTCCAAACCAGACATCTTGACCACCCTACCAACGCAGATTTCGTCGCCATCGAGTGACGCCTACTCGCAAAACCTCTCCCGTGGTCAGCGATTAAAGCTTGCAAGAGAGATGCAAAAGAAAAAGTACGGACGCATCAGTCCATCCAGGAGCGCATCCCCTCCCACAGTTCACACACTCCCACAGTGGCAACACTTTTCGGCCCTTTCTTCCGATGCCATATCCAAGATCCCTACAAATGAGCAGCGCGCGCCGTTTGACGAGAGTATGGACACAAGTTCCTTGGACGAATTCCTTTTCGATGAGACTACTAACAGCAGCAAGGAGGAGATTCAAAACCTGACAACTTCGAGTCTCGCTCTGGAATTGAGTGATATCAAGTTTAGCGATGAAGAAGACAACCAACCGTCTTCGGCACTGCCTGCCAAGGTTTGGGCGAGTTTTGAAGACAAGAGAGAGCCCGACACACCTCGCACTACCAACAAGAGCTCCGATGGCTCTTCGCAAGAGCACATTTCTGGGAGCGTGTGGAGTCCACCGACCGCTTCCTACTACTACGACTCTCCTCTGAGCAAGTCGGCTCCACTAAAGAATCTCTCTGCGGCTAGCCCGTTGAAAGACGAACCAGGAACAGTCCGCAAACAACTCTTTGATGGACTTGGCGGCGATGCAACGGAGAAAGCCGACACTACGGCTGAGACTTCCCGGAGCTTTGAGTCTCCTGCAAAGGAACAGTCTGCTTTGGTGACACCACTGGCGCCAGGAAAGCTCAAGAATCGCTCAGCTGATTGGTCCCATGGTTCCGCCTTGTCAGACGTATGGGAAAACAAGTGGGAGCCCTTTAGCAACGACCCGTTTAGCAATGCTGATGCTTTTCAGGGGATCATGACCACTCACACCAGTCTTTAAACTTTCCTTCGCCAATTTGTAATTGACGAATGCAACTTACTACGGTACGCTATATCATGAATGCGCGCACGTCCGGGGTAAAATCTTGATGCTACAGTAGACGTAAGCAATTCACAATCCTAAAAGTTAAAAAACAGTCCTCTATGCAGCAATTCTAGCTAGAGTCTCTCTCAATGTCTCTTACCGTAAATTTAGAGATTGAGCGGAGACGCGGCTATCGAATCGAAGCGAATCTCTCTTCCAATGTACTCTCATCCAATGTACTGTACGTACGGTAGCTACCAGGCGCAATATCACTAAACATACCGGTACATACTGTTATATTATGTACTGAAGCACCTGGTACATAGTCGTCATACCAGGTACTGCAGCAGGCCGAAGGAACTATGCTAACCGTCACATTGCCTGTGACACGGTTTTGCGAACCCCAAGCAAGCTTTCATCCTACTTTCATTTTCTCCAAACTCTTACGATCCGCCCACCATGAGTATAATGTCCCACATCTCGGTCGACTACACCACCGACAAGTTCCAACCCATGTTGACCTTTTACGACGCAATCTTGACGGAAGTTGGCGCTAAGCGTCAAATGCTCGTAATTAAAACGGGCGAACACCTGGACGATGTCCACACTCCGTACCGCGAAGACATTGTGGCTGTTGCCTACGGTAAGTACTGGCCCGAGTTCTGGATACAGCTTCCAGAAAACAAGAAAGAGGCGACCGTGGGTAATGGGTGCCACTTTGTCTTTGCTTGTTCGAGTGAAGACCAGTGCAAGCGAGTCTACGAGACTGCTCTCGCGCACGGCGGAGTTTCGAACGGCGAGCCTGGACTCCGACCGAAGTATACCAGCAAGTATTATGGAGCATTCTTTCTCGATCCCATGGGAAACAAGCTCGAAGCTATCTTTTACGACATGGGCACTATGAACTATTGCGAAATCTTGTAGTTATGCGAAGGGAAACATTAGTAGCTAGGGTATGCTTCGAGACGGGAATCCGTAGACCAATCTACACTTTTAGGAAACCCGTAACTATGAAATCAGTGTACGGTATGAAGAGCCTCAATCCTCTTGCTAGAGCTACCGTATCGTAGCAAGTACCGTAGAGCTGAAGGAAGCCAGCCGACTACTCGTCATAGACCATAGCTATGATTGATAGGTCTAGATACAAAAGTACTCGAACGAATGAATCACGGGTCTTCAGTCACTCTCTTTCAGAAACGGAACGCTGTGATGCGATCGTTCACAATATTATTTGTTCTTGCGCCTTCATCAAGTCAAAAGTAAATGTTCTGTGGAACCTTTGACACTGTTCCCAGAAGTTGCTTGTGCCTGCAATCTATCATATCCTAGAGGTAGAGGGGTTGTTCCAAGATGTATACGCTGCGCTCTCGTCTCTCTGCTACGCTTTTGCGTGCCAATAAGAGAAGCCCTCTCTTGACGACTCCGTCTCGTAGTTGTGCCTTATCAACGCTCAAAGAAAACGGCGACGACGAAGTTGCACCTCCTGCAGTCTTTGACGCCTTTGGCACAAAAGATCCCTACGACTGGCAAGACCCCTTTCTCTTTTATCAAACCCAGCTCGACGAAGAAGAACGTGCCGTCTACGATGCCGCCAGCAGCTTTTGTCAAGGCGAGCTGCTCCCACGTATTGTTGAGGCCAATCGTCACGAAATCACCCTAGACCACGCCTTGATGCAAGAAATGGGCGCTGTTGGCTTGCTTGGAGCGACGATACCCGAGTACTATGGTGGCGCGGGCTTGGGCTACGTGAGTTACGGTCTCTTGGCTACGGCTGTCGAAGCAGTCGATTCGTCATACCGGTCCGCCATGTCGGTACAGTCCTCGCTAGTAATGTATCCCATTTATGCGTACGGAACAGAGGAAATGAAGCGCAAGTTTCTTCCCGAGCTGGCATCTGGTAAGATGATTGGCTGTTTTGGTCTGACGGAACCCAATCACGGCAGTGATCCAAGCTCCATGGAGACTCGCAGTGTCTTTGACGCTGCTACCAACGAGTTTGTCCTGAACGGAAGCAAAAACTGGATCACCAACAGTCCAATCGCCGACGTTTTCATAGTCTGGGCTCGCAATGAACAAAGAAGCATCAAGGGATATCTCGTGGAAAAGGATACTCCGGGTCTGGACGCGCCCAAGATTGACGGCAAGTTTAGCCTCCGTGCTTCTTGCACGGGTATGATTTTTCTCGAAGACGTTCGCGTTCCTGCTGACAACGAACTCAAAGTGCAGGGTTTGAAAGGTCCTTTTAGTTGTCTCAACCATGCCCGCTACGGTATCGCGTGGGGTGTCTTGGGCGCCGCCGAAGCTTGCATGCATGCCGCTCGGAACTACACGCTGGAACGCCATCAGTTTGGAGCACCCTTGGCAGCCAACCAGCTGATTCAAAAGAAGCTGGCCGACATGTCGACAGAAATAACCCTGGGACGGCAAGCCTGTTTGCAAGTTGGTCGTCTCATGCAAGCTGGGCAGGCAAAGCCTGAAATGGTCAGCATGATTAAGCGAAACAACTGCGGCAAGTCTTTGGATATGGCACGAACCGCCCGTGATATGCTAGGCGGAAATGGGATCTCCGACGAGTATCACGTTATCAGGCACGTCATGAACTTGGAAGCCGTCAATACATATGAAGGGACACACGATGTGCATGCTCTCATTTTGGGTCGAGCCATGACGGGCATTCCAGCCTTTGCGCCCAAGACGAATTGATTGTGATGATGGATTCGATAGAGGTGGACACAGTGAATACTTCATAATGCGATTACGTACAAACTATTTGTAGTTATCATGGGTGTCGAAGGACGCTACCAGGAGCGAGCTACCTACTAGTAGTACTCTACCCATACAAGTAGTAGCCGCTGCTAGCTACTATTAGGCGAGGGCATGTGGACCGTCAGCGTCAGTCACCTCGCACAGCTCGAAGCCACAGCTTGGAGCTACTGATGGGTATGGTACAGCTTCTCGAAGCTCTAAGAAAATGCTATGGCCAGCTCATCGAAGCTATACAAAGCTAAAGATAAGTGCCGGTACCGTACACTACTTTGTGAGTCGTAACGTGCAGAGCATAACCATTAACGCAACTGGATCGTTGTTTCGCGCTCAAAAACCGATCGCACGCTCAGCCCTCAAACGGACGTCGTACGTAGACTACATAGGAGAAACATGAAAAACAGAAGCGGGAGCATTCTCAACATATCAACGGATACTGCAGTTAGGACTACTTAGAAAACGAATTTTTATTACAGGTACTCAAGACCGATATAATCATTAGGAAAAAGATGCCAGAAATTTTTAAAGTTCGGGAATACGGTTTAAATGGCTTTGGTGGTTTACCGGCTCGATCGGAGGCAAGTAGATGCTCACTTTTTCATTTCGGCGGGGCAACAGGTCATTTCGGTCTCTTTCCCCACCGAAAGGTCGACGAAGCAAACCCTACCGTGCATGTCGACAAATTAAAGCTCTTCCGAAGTCAACAGAGCCACACGCACACAGGAGAGATAGAGAAAGACCAAGCAGTTTATCGTCATTCAGCAAGCTACAAGACTATCAGCCTCATGCAAGGAAGCACAATGGTGGACGTTGCACTCCTCCCGACCGCTGCTTCTTCAGAAGGCAACACGGCAAGGATCGCTTCTCATGAGACTACACGATTCGCAAATGACTTTGCCAACACGGCCATGTTTAAGGGAGGAAATAGCAGCCTGAACCAGTCCAAGGAGGATGCTCCACTTCCCGCTTTGGAAGATTCATCCATGGATACCGACTCTTCGCTAGACGTTGCCGGAAACGGTGGAAGTTCCAAAAGCACCGCGGCGAAAGCCAAGGGAACTACGCCTGGAAGTCCCTCTGCTTCTACTGGAACGGATATCACGGACAACAAAACCGCCAGTAGTAGTCGACGCAAGAGCGGGGCCGGCATGTTTTCCAAGACAGCAACTGCGCGTGATCACACGGAATCCTCGGCTAATAGTGGAAGTGACCCTGTGGTAGCTGTAGTCCAAAAGGCGCCCGAGAGTAGCCAAAAGAACCATGCAGCATCAATAGTGCCTCGCCGCAACCGCAACGGCGCCAGCGTCTTGAAAAACAAGAAGCTTCGCAATATGGACAGAAACCCCACAACAGCGGAACAAGAGGCCCCACCATCCAGCCAAAGTGTTGCTGCTCCTGCTGCCCCCGTGCCCGTACCTAAAGCGAGAAAATCCTCGCAGAAAACGAGAAAGCCCTTCCAGAAAACGAGAAAGCCCTTGCCAAGAACGAGAAAGTTAGCTGCAGCCAAAGCTGACGATGATACTTGTGGTTCCGATGGATCTGAATCAACAGCGTATTCTTACGAGGATGATATGGTGACTGGCTTCTTTGATGGTTTGTTAGATATGAATCTCGATCGCTTTGATGGAGAAACGGTTGACTCGGTGGATTCCGACGAAATGTCAACTGGTTCCGCCGATGGTGGTCACCGAGGCGGCAAGCGCAGCAAGAGAGGAAAGAATCGAGCTCTTTGCGATGCCCCGTTCAAGGAGATTATGAGTTTTTTGAATCCAGAACAGGCGGAGAGGGACAACTTCGAAAAGGTGAAGCCTACTTCGAAGGCTGTCAGGGGAAAATCCAAGTACCCTTTTGCGCCTGGCCTAGGCGCAAAAGACGGCGCTGCGGCAGCCGACACTGATACTTCTGTCAAGCCGGGTATAGGTGATTTCTTAGATCTTTCCTTCTTCGTGGAGCTCTGGGATGCTATCATGTCCTCGAAAGAGGAGAAAGCCACGCAAAAGAGTAACAAGGAAGCTGCGCCTGTAGAAACAACATTGCGTGAAGACAAGGAAGCCGATACTTTGTTCGACGACTTGCTGGATGGACCTGATATCAAATGCGATGCATCTTCCTTTGCGGATTTGGCATCGCGATATTCCAAGTCTCTTCGGGAGCAGACGGAAATGCACCTGCACGAGCTACAGAGCCAGATGCCGGAAATATATGATAGGCTCGCTAAAGAGGGTGCAAGAGTAAATACGACTGCGGAAAAAGTCGACACTACTCTGACTACCACGCCAAACACTTCCGTTCTCGTTCATGAGAGCTCGGAGGCCACACCAGTCAAGGTGAAGAAGAACGGCGACGCAGAACGTGATTGGCAACCCTTCTTCGATTCGCCATTCATGGAGGAAAAGATGGAGGAGCCTCTACTGCTCAAGCGACTGGAGTCGCTAGACACTCCCGAGCTAGAGTCGGAGTTTTACGACTCCATCTCGGTTGCTTCGCCAGCGTCTACCCAAATCTATCCTCCGAGTGTGGCTGATTTCGAGTCTTTCGAAGCACTGGACGAGAAAGAAGAGCTCTGCGTATGCGGACCAACGAGCACCATTTTCAAGATGGTATAGCGTGTTTAGAGAGCCGCGCAAATCGCATTCTCTTCATGCGCTCGAGTCAAAAGTGTGCAGTAGTTTCATAGTTTAAAAACAGTAAGCAACTACGTGTAAATGTTACAGCCAGGCAGCTTATAAACCTATTCGGATCAGTTTCGCAATGTCTGGAAAGCCTCTCTTCTCGGCCCACCCAGCAGCTGTGAGGCCTGAAAAGTCCGGAAGCGCCAGCGGTTTCGTGTAGTGCCCCGTACCAACCTTGGACCGGTCGGCTCCCTTTTGTAGCAAGAATCTCACCAGAGGCCTATCCCCCGCCCACGCCGCGTTAATCAAGGGAGTAAAACAACCGCGGTCACTGGTTTCAATGTCTGCCTTCCTACCGCTCTTGCCTTCCACCAACCATTTCACCACCTTTAGTCGTTGATGAATAACAGCCAGATTTAGCAGGGAATTGCGCTCACAAACAATCCCGCTGCTGTAATTGATATCAAAACCATAGTCTCGTTCTGCTTCCGTCACTAGCTTTTCAATAGACTGCAGCTGATCTGCCTTGAAGAGAATGTTGGAAGCCTGCGACAGCAAATCATCCCATTTCTTGCGCTGACGTTGGGTTTCGTCTTTGAGCTGCACCAAGTAAAGTTCGTACCACGGTTTGCGCGGACGACGCGGAAGCGTCCAGTGACCGGGACAGAGTTGTCGCCAGACAGCATCTCGCTTCATTAACGCCTTGCGTGTTTTGTTGCTAAAACAGAGCAGCTTTCCGTGCTCTATTGGTTCCAAATAACGCAAGCAATGAGTAACTACATCGTCCGGACAACCCAAGGTCTCGTCAAAGAGAAAGGAAATGTCCACGATTGCGGCACGCTTTTTTGCGTCTAGTAGTTCCCGCTCTTTCTGCTCTTCGAGGAGCGCGTCAATCATCAAGAGTTCTGGACGAGCCACGGCTTGTTCGTACCTGCCAGGCAGAGCGACAGCTACTGAAGTGGGCGATGCATTCGATGCAACAGTTGCCTTGGCCGCCGCAGCATCCAGCGTACCCGTGCACGAATCCTCCTCCACGTCCATACCCCTCGAAGCTGCACAGCTGCTTGATTTGGGACACGCGTCTAGCTGTTGCTGTTGCCGTTGTCGCTTGCGACGGAGAATTCTCCACTGGTTCCGACGCACGCGCAACCACTCTTCAAACGAGTGCGTCGACAAGTGGACAGACACTTCACTATCCTCTTGCAGTCGTTTGCGCTTGCGCTGATTCCAACTGTAACCTTGCTTCCACCTAGCGGTCGATGCTAGCATCCAGTGTTGTAAGCTGGGGTATCCTTGCTGGCTCCAAAAGTCCACCGCGACATTGCAACTCTCCCGACCAACGTGGGATGACTCGTCCACCACTGCTACTGCCGCTGCTGCCCAAGGATATTGGTCCTCTGGTATGGGATACACTTTGTAATTGCGCCGCCATTGAGCCTTGCGTTCTTGTAACCATTCGGAAACGTTGGAGGCGTCAATGGGTTTCAAAAAGAGCTGTGCCCTGTTTCCTTCGTCCGGATCAAACTCGTAGTCATCGTCAGCATACCGGAGCGGTTTGCTAGTTGAAGCATTACAAAATAGCGGATTCGTGTGTATAGTTGGAATGTACACGGATTGTTTCGGCGCCAGCAAGACTGTATTGGGCTTAAGAGTAGGCTTGCTGGGAGCACTTATCGTCCTCGCAGCAGCAGTAGTAGCAGCAGTAGTAGCAGTAGTAGCAGCAGCAGGTGTTGGTGATGGTGGACCCATAGTTCGATAGTAGACACGGCACACAGCCGCGGCGGCCTGATACTGCGGGGAAGCGCCCATAGAACTTGCCGCTGCCGCCGCGACACTACTAGTCGAGTATCGCTGCTCCACAGATCGAGCGAGTGGAAACGCCATGGGGTGCCGCAACAACAGCAAGGACAGCTGTGGTCGCTTCTCTCGCATATACGCAGTTGCTTGCGAGAGATTGCCAAAGAGACTGACGGGGTGTCCGTCAATGGCCAATATACAGTCCCCTGGTAACAGCGTTCGAGGCGTTTGGCTCAGCGGAAGCTGACAGAGGTACTTGGAAAATCCGGTGACGGCAACCACCGATTGCTTGTTCCAAAAGATGGACGGATTCAAGGGAGCGTGGGCGGCCCAAAAGCCTCGGACACTGTTTGTTGATGCGGATGTTGGTGCGTACGAGTAGTCTGGTCGCGCGCCTCCAATAATAAGATAGCGTCCTTCAAACATGGAGATGGAGAGTCCCCACGAGCTCATGTGGGGCGCAAGCAGTAGGGACACCGAAACATAAACGGATTGATGGTTGGGGCTACTATTACTATGGTTGGTAGAGAACAACGCCCTTTGGGCCGTTGGAGCAGGCGCTCCTGAAGAAATGGGCAGAGTTGGAAGCATGCCAGGGTATGGTAAAGACAGCTGTCGAGAAGAATCGACTGGAAGCGGTCACTGGGCTCTAAAAGAAGACTCAGTTTGCAGCCAAAATCCCATTGTCGTTTGTGTGTATGGCTATTTGTGTGTGTCCATCATCGAGCTCTTTCGCTCAAACCTACGACGTACGTAGATTGACAGTATAAATCGTACCAGAGAAAAAGCCCGCGAACTGGATGAATTCGAAATCTCGTGCCGACACACGCGGACAAGCTGACAAGCGAGCGGACAAACTTTCAAAAGTTGACACCACCCTTCTCTCTTTCTCTCCCACGGAACATTTAACATTCCACCATGGCGGGGCTCTGCAAACACATGCCAAATTGACGGAATCGACAATCCACCGGCAATTACCTCTGACAGAGAAGTCAAGTGTTTCAGCAGTAACGACAAAAGTGCGAGATTTGACAATGTTTGAGCCATTTTAGAGACGTTTCAAGTTCCAATTCCAATGGGCACGTTCTACCTTTCTGAATGCGAACCCCCACCCCCATGTGAGAAGCCTCACCAAACCTCGCAAAGGAATCACACAACCTGCAACCAACCTCTCGCTTTCTCGCTCAGAATACCAAAATCCAACACACTCCAGCCGAACATGCCCTCTCGCATAAGAATGAGACAGCGGCACAGTGACTATTGCTCCCAGCCCGCCAGCTTCCGAGAACGCATCGGTTTCATGGTCTTTGCCTTTTTGGTCATTGCCATTTCCATTCTGATTGCCGTCTAAAGAAAAAGTGACTGGAAGATATTCGCTACCAGTATTGAGATAGGCGTTACTACATTTCGCAGTAGCTATAAACGGGGGTAGCTATAGTCTATCATTCATAAACGACCACTAGTAGATTCCTCCTCCTATGTAACGAACCTTTCTTCTCAAGCTCGAAATGCGAACTCGCCAACGAGAAAGCCCGCGTTGATACTGGTGAGGGAGATGCTAACAATTTTTTTTCAGCAGCACAGACTCTAAACACGACGAGAGTGCTGTCAGCATGCGCACGATAGCAGACATCCTCTTGGACTCCATTGTTGTATGTCAACTACGTGACCAAACTCTGCAGACCAACAGAAGGAGCCTGCAAATCATTTCGGCTGAGCCAACGATTAGGCACCACAATCACAATTTTTGTCGCCACCACCATCATCATCCTCATCTCCGGCATGCGGCCAGAGTTGTTTGGTTTCGGGAACGAGGACCGATTCTTTTCATTGTCTTTTGGTTGGGAGTCATTGCCTTGGCTATCGTCCTTTGAATAAGGCTATGGTTATCCTTTTAGAAGACCTATCGGTAATAGACTACAGCTTAGAGATAGAGACAATAAACTAGAAAAGGTGAAGCAATACCGATAGTCTACAATAAATCTACAGTCAGTACCTCAGCCTCACCCTCACCCACTATGACTTACTGTATGACTTACTGTATGACTTACTGTATGACTCATGTATTTTTGCCATGTAGTATTGCACGATAGGATACATAAGAGAGCGCGCCGACGGCGCTTTTAATAGTAAAAAGAACTCTTTCGAAACGAGAAAGCGTCAACGAGGAAGCGGAGTCGCAATACTTGTCAGTGTCACTGTCAGTGTACCGGTATCAGGGTCAGCGGGGCACTTCAAACACGGGCTCACAATTTCAGCAACAACAGACACTAAAGCGACAGATGAGTGAAAGGAGTGAAAGCATGCGCACGGTAGCAGATATCTTCTTGGACTCGATTATAGTATGCCAAGTACGCGACCAAGCTCTGCAGCAGGCCAAAATCAAGAGCCTGCAGCTGCCTACGGTCGATGAACCAGCACCGGGTGGGCAGCAGGGCGAGCGTAAAAAGAACAAGCATTGCGGCCCCTATCGTTTTCGGCATGCGGTCAGGGCTTTTTGGATTCGGGAACGAGGATCGATTCTCTTCATTCTCTTTTGGTTGGGGGTCATTGCCTTTGCTGTCGCCCTTTGAAGAAACAAACCTGTGGCATCCCTTTTAGAAGACCTGTGTAGACGAGGACTAGTACAGTAGTAACAATAGACGATGAATGATAAAATAGCGAGAGAGCAAAGCACACATCCTACGTATTGTACCGTAGACAGCAGAGTCTTTTTGTCTACATTACGACGTAGAGTTATATTCTGGTTCTTTTGGAGTCAGGTATCGTTCCCAAGTACTGTAGACTGTAGTACAAGAGTGAGAGTGCGTTCGTTGCAGGGTTTTCCATCCAGCGTGATAACGTGATATAATGCGATTGCCCGAGAGGTGAGAGCGATAACATATCGTCATGCCGTACGTCGTACGTTCGCGCAAAAGGGCTCGAATCACGAGCTCGAGTCCCTTCAAGGAGGAGACAAGAGTGAAGCAATACTATTTTCTTCAAGATCGACACGGACCATGACGAAGGCAGACGATCGGTGATTGTCTACCGTCTCCTGTCCTTTCACGCCGAACAATGGCTTCCTCTGTAGTACCGGCCGAGATGATCCAGTCGGCCAACTGGAGCGGTTCGATTCCCGTCATCCTGACGTTATCGTCCACTTCTCTCTCGTCTCCCACGGTGCCTCCTCCCATTCACGTGCAGCTTCCGCGACAAACGTATCTCCACACGGGCTTGCAAGCTGCCGTCCAACGCTTGTATCAGTTTGCTCCCACAACGTTATCCTTTGCTTCGGGCATGATTCGGAATGAACCCGAGCCAGAGTCTTCCGAAGACGACGACGCAACGACTGCGACGACGGATACAACAAAAATACCAACTCCAGCCGAATCGAAAGATGCATCAGCATCAGCGCCCTCCTCACGCGAAATTACGACGACGACAACATCAAAAGCAACTCTAGCGTATCCAACATGCTGGTTCGAAGACGAAGACAGTCAGCTACCGTTGCGGTGGCACATGTCTGCCGGTGTGCTGTTTGATTTGAAACGTACAGACCGTACGACTAATACATCCTCCATGCTGCCGTGGAAGATTCGCTTGCACTTTACGGCGTATCCAAACTCCGAGATTCTTCCTCTCGAAGCCAACTTGACCGTCGATACGCAAGTCCATCGATTCTTCAAGAATTCATTCAAACAGGCTGTTAGTTGCTTGCACGGTAGCAACAAGGTGGCTCTCAATGTCACGAAGGAATCGCACGGCCGTCTCTGGCGGTCAGTCCAAACTGCCAACTTTGTACTCTACCAACAAACCGTAAGAGGTGATTTACCCGCAATCGCGGAACCTGTATCCATGGTCCCTATTCGATTGTACATGAATGCCAAACCACCCATACAACGGCCGTGTCGTGACGGGACCCTCTCACTCGGAGCTTTGTTGGCTGCGTGGTTGCCAGATCATTTTTGTCAAGACAAGGACGCGACAGAATCAATACCTGATGTAGTCACTTTTAGACCCACGGAAACGATCGATTGCTGGAAGGTGGGAGGTATTCAGCCTCCATTGGATACCACAGTGCTTGATCTTTGGAAGACGCTCTCCCACGCCGACCACTTTTTGTACATTGTCGTCCAGACAAACTACAGTAACAACAACCAATAACGCAACTGCAGTACTGTTAGTAGGTGTTAGTAGGTGTTGCCTTTCATAATACCTGCGATATCTAGTAGAGCATAATTATACATTTATATGACTGGGGTATCTATGCTGTGTGGTGTGTGTTTGGTTATCAATCAACCCGATTGATTATCATGCTTGGCCTCCGTGTCGGAATCTTCGGGTTCAAAGACCAAGACTGGTTCGTTGTTCGCGTCATTCGTTGAGTGCTGCATGGTACCCACGTATTTGGTTTGGTCCATGGAGAACCTCACACTAATATTGCCGACCCTTGCCGACTGCGCAGTGTCCCCATTGACCTTGGACGACGAGGCTATATAGTCCAACTGGCTGAGACTATCCTCGGTTGGTAAAGCACCTTCATCCTCCCCGATCGCTAGCTCTTCCAACGCCCGTTGGACAGCTCCCAAGACGGCTGACTGATGCACGGACATTTTGTGAATCTTTTCATGCAGTTCTCGGACTCGAAGATGAGTTTCCTTCTTTTCTTCCAATGCGTTCACCACTTTATCGTGGTGTTCAGTGTCACTCACCGCGTTACAAACAACGGCGATAATGAGACTGTAGAGAATAAAGGAAGTACAGACGAGAAAAGTACTAAAGACTGCCCACGCCCAGTAGTACTTTTCCATGACTTGACGAACAATATCGGCCCACTCCAACGTCATCATTTGAAAGAGCGTGAAAAGCGTCGTATCTAGCCTACCAAAGTAGTCCTCGTTCGTTACACCTTGCTCGTACAAATCCTTGAACAGAACCGTGCACATGACAGCGTAGATATACAGAATCAGCAATAGCAGCGAAATAATGGCTACCATACTGGGACCGACGGCAATGAGCGCAACAATGAGATTTTTCAAAACCGTCAAGCGCGTCACTAGCCGAAAGGCTCGAAAGATGCGAAAGGCTCGCACAATCTGGAGCGACTCCAGAGACCAACTAAAGACGACAACCAAAAAATCAAAGACCAACCAACCGTCCGCAAAAAGATTGGGTCCGTGGTAAATGAATTGCATGGAAAGTTCCACGGTAAAGAGAATGAGAAAGACTTGGTCCATTTGCTCCCAGGCCTTGTCGACGTTGGGATTCTCCATGACAAAGTCAAATGTCCCAATCCCCATAATAATGGCATTCATGACAATCAAAAAGACACTAAAGAGTTGAACGCGGTCGTTGTTGACAAGCTCGCCGATCCAATTGCGAAAGCGGCGGACTCTGCGCCGTAGAGAAATTGTTACTCGCGGATGGTCGTCTTTGATTTCCTTGTGTTGCGCCGTTTCCTTGGGACTTGTCGCTGTGTGTGCGGCTGCTACATTGTTAAAGACTGCATTGACGTCGTCGTCTTCGTCACCACTATCGTCGATAAAACCCAATGAGGGGTTACTGCTGTCCAACATGCTGTACGTGGTGGCTGTATGGGCACTCTCGTCTTTTGTACCTGTTTTTCCCCTTAACGATTCTCGACGGTCGGCAGCATTAGGAAAGTCGAGGCTGCTTTCACTTGCATTTGTCGACACTGAGCAGTCATTCGCGGGCGGGGCTGAGGATGATGAAGACGTAGTAGTTGATAACGGAGTAGCGCTGTGGTTGCCGTCAGTAGCAGTGGGGGGATATAAATCGTCGACAGTGTCGTGAGGCGGATTTCGAATCTGTACACGCAGAGCTGGCGATCGCACTGGAGACAGCGGTGACGGCAGGTTATCGTTTCGCCGGCAACCGCCAGAAGAGCGAGACATTGTGGCTGGCGACGAATGAAGCTCGTTTACAGCCAGCTGGACGTCTTATGATGGCGTTCTTATATAGTACCTCGATTACGCGGTTGTACGATGACAAGTCAACGTTTCTATTGCAGAGATTCTTGCTACTAATCTATACGAGTGTAGCTGTGTTCTGTTAGACTACCGGTACTTCCGAATGTAGTATTGAGCAGAGAGCAGAGCAGGACAAGTTCAACGCGGGTTGATGCATCCGCGACCGAGCGTCTCATTTTCAGCGTGTGTCCGCAAATGTCCTGGGTGAGTCTCCATAGCCCGATATGCTGGAGACTTCCATACACGAATTCAGATTTATTTAAGTTCGAAAGACTACATATTCAATAAGTAAATAAATAAGTATTAAAGGATGGCGTAAATGCAGACACGAGCAAGAGCAAACGCCAAACGCACGGCATACACATACAGTACCAGTACCGGTAAGCCGGTAAGGCACCGTACAGCGTACAGTACGACCGCGAGCATGCATAGCATGCGCTCTTCCCGAAACACCTTACAGCTTACAGTACTATTACCTGTGCAGTCTCGGCAACGGAACAGATAAGGTACTGTTCGTACAGATTACAGATCATGCTTAAAGTACTGATCGGAATCGGGGACACGGTCTGTCTCTGGTCCAGAGAGGCGACAAGTAAGATCATGCCAGAGGCAACGAGCAAGAGGACCTTGGCAATATGCAACAAGCGTCAGCGTGGTATCAACTGATACCCGTGAATAGATCAATAGAACGCAGCGGGTGGGATTGGCGGACGGGGCTCCTGGTAAGAGAGGATCGATCAGAGGAAAATTCATTCACTGGGCTTTTTGGAAGAGACGACTGACGCTCTTGTTCTAGCATGCACCGGAAAGAGACGCTAGTGCGTTCCAGCGTGCGTAGCGAGGCTACGCGACATGGCGGCGACGGTCGAAGGCTCGAGGATCGAACTCTAGTAGTAGTAGTCGTGTTGTCGTTGCTGCTTTCGAGTGTCGGCATGGCGGCGTTTTCGTCGTCATACCCCAACCTTAATTCTCGCATCGAGCACGCCTTCTTGGTGTTGGTCTGCAGGGACCTTGCAGATCCATGCGATTGGAGAGACCGAGTTGATGATGGATCCTCCGATCGGTGTATTCTCTTTATGATACCATTCTTGTTGTCACCGAGAGATGCTGCTTTCAACTTTTGGCCCGACGAATCGCGACGCAGCTGGGGTCTCCCCGACGACGCTAATCGACGACCGGACGTCGACGCCTCGTGACTTAGCGAAGGCCTTGAGTAGCTTGAAGATTCCGATGGTCGTTTCACAACGGAACTTTCACTAAGTGACCTGGACCGATTGCCCAACGACTCATTGTGCAACTGGGGCCTGCCCGACAATGCTAATCGACGACCGGACGTCGACAACTTGCGATTCAGTAAAGCCACTGAGCGGCTTGGAGATTCTAGTGGTTTTCTAATGTAAGCCTTTTCGGAAAGCGACGTGGAGCGCTTTCCTGGCGCCGTGATACTGTATACCATGCGTTTTGCCGCTGACATTCTTTCCAGCGCAGATACCAACGATTGTAACTCACGGTCTGAATCCTCCTTGGAAAGCACTCGCCTTCTTGTTCTCTCGTCAGAATCGATACAACTTATGGTCTGACCCATGATGCTGTGTGATATTGATGTGCTTCTTGGAAGGACCGACGGCAGAAACTGCGATGAATGCAACAAGCTGATGAGAAAAATAATGGCAAGCGCATGATTTCTCGTATTACTGCTTGGATGCCATTTCCATCAAAAATGTAACCAGCGAAACCTCGCTGGTACCGTAAAAGACTGAAGGAGGACTTTCACCACGAATTCGGATGTACATATTAGCATTTTTCAACAAGTATTCTTAACTTACACTACCGTAATAAGTGTGATCCGTAATCCGTCAATATATCTATCAGCGCTTCTGTACAGTACGGTGCTGTAGTACCGTGCTGTACGTCGTACAGTCTGTACAGTACGGTACAGTACAGTAGCGTACGTCGTAGCTTGGACCTGACACCTGACCGACCAAAGCCAAAAACCAATTCCAATAGCAATACGATATACAGTAACTGTCGTAAGCACAAGCGCCCGCCAGCACTCAGCGGCGGCGGAAAAAGCGGATAATACTACCGGTACAGTATCTGCATACGAGTATCGTATTAGGTACCGTACTGCAGCTAGGAATTGATTACAATATTGCTGGGGAATTTCCTGGTTCTTTTCTGAAGGGGTGATTATCTTGGGAGTGAACCGAAGACAATGACGGACGCGACGAGCGACGAGACACAACAACTAACAACGACTACAGGCGCTCCCGCAACCTCTACCACCGCACCAGTCTCCTCTCACAGGGGAGCAGACATATATATATAAATATAAATATGTATATGCGGTTATGCTTGCAGTAGTGCCCCTTCATCGGCTGGAGGCTTGCTTTTTTCCTGTGAGCGCGGCGGCGAGTAAACTCGTATTAACCGATCCCCGTGAAGATATCAAAAGAACGCATAGAGTGGGATCGACTAGTACCGAGGCTGTTTGGAGGAGACGGTTCGTGAGAGTAAAATCTTTTCACGGGGTTTCGTGCACGGGATCGATCAGAGTTAGCGATTTTCACGGGGCTCCTTGGAATCGATTGTTCGTGAGAGTAAGATCTGTTCACGGGAATCCTTGGAAGCGATTGTTCGTGAGAGAAAGATCTTGTCACGGGGTTTCTTGCAAAAAATCGATCAGAGTAAAATCCTTTCACGGGCTTTCGAGCAAAAGATCGATCCTCCTGTATCAGCGGTTGCGCGGATAACTGACCCTTTTCTTTTGGAAAGCGTCTGGCAGCAGAGGTGGTCGTCAGTAAAGAAGCTATTCGACGTGGTGGCAAGGGTCGAAGGTTCGAGCATCGAATTTCACTAGTAGTAGTCGTGTTGTTGTTGCTGCTGCTGCTTTCGACTGTCGTCAAGGCGGCATTTTCGTCGTCATACTTTAACACCAAGTCTCGCATTGAGCGCGACTTCTTCTTGTTGGCATGCAGTGACCTTTGATGAGGCTCGTCCAATTCTAGCGACCGAGTGGACGATGCATCCGATCGATGCGATCTCTGTGAGAATGATCTTTCCACGGTACTCCTTGGAAGAGATCGATCCTCCTGTACCAGTGGTTCTGCAGATGACTGACCCTTAAGTTTTGAAAAGCGCCTTGCAGCAGATGTTGTTGCCCGTAGAGAGGCTGTTTGACGTGGTGGTGAGCGTTGAAGGCTCAAGGATCGACTTTTACTCGTAGTCGTGGTGTTGTTGCTGCTGCTGCTGCTTTCGACTGTCGTCGAGGCGGCATTTTCGTCGTCATACTTTAACACCAAGTCTCGCATTGAGCGCGACTTCTTCCTGTTGGCATGCAGTGTCCTTCGACGAGGCTCGTCCGATTCGAGCGATCGAGTGGATGGTGCATCCGATCGGTGCGATCTCTGTGAGAATGATCTTTCCACGGTACTCCTTGGAAGAGATCGATCCTCCTGTACCAGTGGTTCAGCAGATGACTGACGCTTCGGTTTTGAAAAGC
>Ga0307978_1001113_pt1 | contig 20740 bp, 18 predicted proteins | sample OrgLakmetage1056_FD_203151 | JGI IMG/M metagenome (GOLD analysis project Ga0307978, IMG submission 203151) | Saline water microbial communities from Organic Lake, Antarctica - #1056 | ecosystem: Environmental > Aquatic > Non-marine Saline and Alkaline > Saline | place: Antarctica: Organic Lake...
GGGGTTCTTCGAGGCTGGCAGCCTTTGTCGCTAGATGTCAGTGATAGCTGCATGGTGATTGTAAATTGGGGATCAACCTTCAGGGTGGTCCGGTTCGTATTCGGGGAGCCATAGCCCGACATACGGCGTCAATTTATAGGTGCCACCATGCCCACAAAAAACGCACAGCGTACTGCCCCCGCTTACCAACACTACAAGCAAATTTCTTACGAGAACCTAGCCGCTAGCTGGTTCACGGCTGATGGCTGGGAAGTGTTTATGCCAGTTACAGACCATGACCGGAAAACCGATCTTGTTGTGGCAGACGACAACCACTACTACCGCATACAAGTGAAGTCACTAGAAAGTGGCGACGATAACGTGTTCGTTGAGAATAAGTGGCGAGAGGCCAACATCGACTATGTTATCTACTTCTCGCGCACCTCCAACTGGGGCTATATCACTCCCGCTTTTTCAGAAGCTAGGCGCAGACTCAACTCTGCGGGCCATGTGCGCTTCCATCAACATCAGAAGCCCTTTTCGAAGGCGTTCAATAAAGCATGAGCTTTACCCGTTTTTTGCGAACAGCAAGGCTTTGTTGGTATGGCTGAACAAGCAATTGACCTGACCGTGGCCCCGTTGTGGGGCCACCCAGAGTTGCGGAAGAAAAACTTAAAATACTGTCCGAGACGAGTTGACCACTACAGTTTTCAGTTTCTGAGGAAGCACGCTTAGGTTAGCCGCCTGACGTAACTGGCGGACTGTCGCAGCGCTAGGCATTATATGTGCTGAACCCGTACCAAACAGACCAAAGGGGCTCGGCCAGCGGATGACAAATAAAAAAGATCTCTCAGAACGCGACATCTGCTCTAAGTTCATCCTGCCTGCACTGGAGCAGGCGGGTTGGGATATGCAGAAACAGGTCCGAGAAGAAGTTGGTTTCACTGATGGCCGCATCTATGTAAAGGGAAATCTAACCGCACGAGGGTCGCGCAAGCGGGCAGACTTCATTCTTTACTACAAGCCAAATATCCCGATCGCCATCATCGAGGCCAAAGACAACAAGCACTCAGTCATGGCCGGTATCCAGCAGGGGCTGGATTATGCCGCCATTCTCGATATCCCCACTGTATTCAGCAGCAATGGTGATGGCTTCTACGAACATGATCGTACCGCTGCCGGTGGCAGTATTGAGCGCGAGCTTTCTTTGCATGAATTCCCCAGCCCAGAGCAACTGTGGGAGCGCTATAAGCGATACAAAGGAATCACCACGCCGGAAGCCGAGCGCATCAGCGCCCAGGATTATTTCTTTGACGGGAGCAGCCGCAGCCCACGCTACTATCAGCAAATCGCAATCAACCGCACAGTAGAGGCGATTGCTAAGGGGCAACAGCGCATATTGCTGACTATGGCCACTGGGACCGGCAAAACCTATACAGCTTTCCAGATCATCCACCGTCTGTGGAAAGCAGGAGCCAAAAAACGCATTCTGTTTCTCGCAGATCGTAACTCCTTGCTTGATCAAACCCGTCGTGGTGATTTTCGTCATTTCAAAGACAAGATGACAGTCATCAAGCAAAAGAAAATAGACAAGTCTTACGAAATCTATTTGGCGCTATATCAGGGCCTCACCGACTACGACGAAGACAAAGACGCTTACCGCAAATTTAGCCCGGATTTTTTTGACCTGATCGTCGTTGACGAGTGCCACCGTGGTAGCGCTTCGGCAGACAGCGCCTGGCGTGAAATTCTGAATTATTTCAAAACAGCCACCCATATCGGTCTTACCGCCACGCCTAAGGAAACTGAGACCGCTTCTAGCACAGAATACTTTGGTGATCCGATCTATACCTATTCGCTAAAGCAAGGCATACAGGATGGCTTTCTTGCCCCCTATAAAGTCTTGCGGGTCGGCTTGAATGTCGATCTGGAAGGCTGGCGGCCAGAGGCGGGCAAGACCGATAAAACCGGCCAAGCAGTGGATGACCGCATCTATAATCGTAAAGATTATGACAAGAGTTTGGTTATCGACGAACGCACGGAAGCTGTGGCCAACAAGATTACTGAGTACCTCACCAAAACCAATCGTTTCGACAAAGGAATTGTGTTTTGCGTAGATATCGACCACGCCCAGCGTATGCGCGCAGCGTTGGCTAACGCTAACAGCGACTTGATGGCACAGAACGTGAAATATGTAATGCAAATCACCGGGGATAACGACGAAGGCAAGCGCGAGCTCGACAATTTCATTAATCCCGAAGAGCGCTACCCGGTGATTGCCACCACCTCCAAGCTGATGACGACTGGTGTTGATGCGCAAACCTGCAAGCTAATCGTGTTGGACAGCAATATCGGCTCCATGACCGAGTTCAAACAGATCATTGGGCGCGGCACCCGCATCAACGAAGAGTTCGGCAAAACCTTTTTCACCATTCTTGATTTCCGCAATGTCACCGACCTATTTGCCGACCGAGACTTCGACGGCGATCCGGTGCGCGTCAAGGAGCTTGGAGCGAATGATGAGTTTGAAACCCCAGAAGAGGAGCTAGCCGAAAGCGACACCATTACCGATGAGGACGGTGAAGACATCGTCTTTGAACCACCAACCGAGCCACCGGAAATCATTAGCGGCGGTGACATCATCAACGAACCTCGGCCCAAGTATTACGTCAATGGCGTCAATGTCGCTATCCTCAACGAGCGCATCCAGTATATGGATGGCGACGGCAAACTGATTACCGGCAGCCTGAAAGACTACACCCGCCAGAAGGTGAGAGAGCAGTACCAGTCGCTGGATGAATTTCTCAGCAAATGGCGCAACGCCGACAAGAAGCAGGCCATAATCGACGAGCTAACCGAGCAAGGTATCGTGCTGGAAAACCTCAAAGAAGCAATTGGGACGGAAATGGACATCTTTGACCTGATCTGTCACACAGCCTTTGATCAGCCGCCACTCACCCGCGCCGAACGCGCCAAGCAGGTCAGAAAACGCGACGTTTTCACCCAATACGGCGAACAGGCGCGCAAAGTGCTCGACGCCCTGTTGGATAAATACGCTGATGAAGGCATCGAGAATATTGAAGATATAAAAGTGCTGAAGGTCAATCCGTTTGATAAATTCGGCACGCCCACAGAAATCATCCAACTGTTCGGTGGCAGGCCACAATATCTGCAAGCCTTAACCCAACTGGAAAATGCCCTGTATCAGGCCGCATAAAGAGAGCTACAAATGAGCCTTGAACAACCCAAGCCCGATTCTAAAAAATACGCCGACCTGATTGGCGAGATCCAAAAGGGCATTATCAAAATCCCGAAATTCCAACGTGACTTTGTCTGGACCATCGACAAAACTGCCAAGTTGCTCGATAGCATACTTAAGGGCTATCCCATTGGCACCTTTATCCTTTGGCAGACCGATGAGCGAATTAACGACATAAAGAACGTCGGTAACCTGGATATTCCGGACACCCCAGACGGAGTCAAAGTCCAGTATGTGCTTGACGGCCAGCAACGAATCACCTCGCTTTTTGCCGCTTATCTCGGTGCGCATATCCAGAAAGTTGGGGAGAAGAAAATCACCGACTATGGCAACATCGTGATCGACTTGGATGTAGATATTAATGATAACGATGAGCAGGTGATCACTGAGGAACCAGTAAGCGATAAGCATATTTCCCTCTGTGATGTCCTGAACTTTAGTTACAGCAAAGCTAAAGAACTGTCAGTCAGATTCAGCGAAGCAGAGCTGGAAAAAATCGATGCCTATTCCACTGCATTCAAAACATATGAATTCTCTACGGTGGTATTAAGAAAGGAAGACATCGACTCCGCTATTGAGGTATTCACTCGCATCAACACTGGCGGCCAAACCTTGACCTTATTCGAAATCATGTCGGCCAAGACCTATGATGAACCGCAAAAATTCGACATGCAGGTGAAATGGGATGACTTCATCAAAGAATTGAGAGGAATTAGGTACGAAGGCGTCTCCAGTAGTGTCGTGCTTAGCCTATTGGGCTTGTTGCTGAGCCGAACAAAAGAATGCAAACGCAAAACGATTCTGTCACTGGACAAGCAAGCCATTGTCGACAGTTGGGATCCCGTGATTTCGGCCCTCAAGGACAGCGTCGATTATTTCCGTACTACCTTTCGCATTCCGGTCTCGCAGTTACTTCCCTACGACTCGCTTTTGGTTCCGTTCGCCTATTTTTTCCATCAAAACAAGGGCAAACCCGAAGCAGATCAGCGCAAATACCTGGAAGAATATTTCTGGAGGATGTCATTATCATTTCGTTACTCCAGCTCAAGCGAGTCCAAGCTGGCGCAGGACATCAAACGTATCGACCAGATACTCGCGGGTCAGCGACCTGATTACAGTGATATCAAGGTTGACTTGGATTCGCCTCAATCACTGATCGATACGAACTTCAGCGCCGGGAACAGTTACTGCAAGGCTATTTTGTGCCTGCTCGCCTATCAGGAACCAAAAGACTTTCAAGACAACGGCAAGGTGATTCTCGATAATTCCTGGCTTAAAGTCGCCAGCAGTAAGAATTATCACCACTTCTTTCCGAAGGCTTACCTGAAAAATAAAACTGTGCTGAACAGCAACAGCTTAATGAACATCACCTTTGTCAGCGACCACCTCAACAAGCGCAAAATCGGCGCCAAAGCGCCTTCGATATATATTGCCGACTTTCAGGACGAAAACAGTCAGATCAACAAAGCCCTGCAAACCCACTTTATTGATCTCAATGGATTTGGAATTGAGAGTGATGATTACGAAACCTTTCTGAATGCGCGGGCCAAAGTGATTTATGCAGAGCTGAAATCTCGCATCGAACTTAGCCACAAAGAGCCCATCAACGAAGATGTGCAGGAACTAATTCTGGCGGGCGAAGGCGATAGCGTGGAATTCAAGTCGACTTTGCGTTATGACCTGCGTACCAAGGAGGTCAACAAAAAGCTTGAATACGTTATCGCCAAAACCATTGTCGCATTCATGAATAGTGAAGGTGGCGATCTTTTTATTGGTGTGGACGACAACCAAAATATGCTGGGCCTGGCCGACGATATCTCCACTCTGTCAAAACCGAATCTTGACGGATTAGAACTTCATCTTATTGAAATAATGAAAAAATACATTGGTGCTGGTTTGATGTCTCACATAAAAGTTAGCTTCCCAACGATCGAAGAAGTTCAGATCTGCCGTATTAAAGTCTCTAAAAGTGGCAAGCCGGTATTCATTAAAAATGAAGGAAAAGAAGACTTTTTCGTGCGCAGTGGCTGCTCTTCCCAGCCATTAGGCCGGGAAGAACAAAGCGCCTACGAAAAATCTCACTGGAGTAACAGGTAACATGACGAACATCTCAGGCATCGTAAAGTCTGCCCGCAATATCATGCGTCAGGACACTGGCACCGGTAGCGATGAACTGCGTATTCTGCAATTAGGCTGGATGTTGTTTCTCAAAATCTTCAGCGACAAAGACAAAGAGCTTGAGCTGATGGACGACAACTACATTTCGCCCATCCCTGCGGAATTGCACTGGGATGAATGGGCCGGCGATGATGAAGGTATGACCGGCGACGAGCTATTGCAGTTTGTCGATCGCAAGCTGTTCCCGACTTTGTCAGAGATTGATTTGTCCACTGCCAAGCGCCGAGCAGTGCTGGTGCATGAGGTATTTGCCAACAACTACAACTATATGAAATCGGGCATTCACCTGCGCCAGGTGATCAACAAACTTAACGAAATCAACTTCAATAACAGCAAAGATTTGCACCTCTTCGGCCAGATTTATGAAACCTTCTTGAGTGAGCTGCAAAGTGCCGGAACCCTGGGTGAATTCTATACTCCCCGCGCCATCACCCAGCTTATGGCTGAGATGGTCAACCCCATCCAAGGCGAGACGCTGCTCGACCCCGCTTGCGGCACAGGAGGCTTTTTAACGGCTGTAATCGAACATCTCAAGGCCACGGCCAGCAACGTGGCAGAACGCGAAGCCATCGGCCAAAACGTGCGGGGCTGGGAGTACAAGCCATTGCCCTACATACTGGCCAACACCAACCTGATATTGCATGACATCTTTACGCCCAATATTCAGTTTGGTGACTCGCTGCAACGCCCCTTAAGCGAATACACTCGCAAGGATCGCGTGGATGTGATTATTGCCAACCCTCCTTTCGGTGGTGTGGTCTCCAACAATAACGAAAATAATTTCCCGCAAACCTACCGCACCAAGGAATCGGCAGATCTGTTTCTGATCCTGATGATCCACTTGCTCAAAGATGGAGGACGTTCTGCAATCGTATTGCCCGATGGCTCACTCACCGGTGATGGCGTCAAGCAACGCATCCGCCAGAAACTGCTGGAAGATTGCAACCTGCATACCATCGTGCGCCTGCCCAATTCGGTGTTCCAGCCCTATGCCTCGGTGGCAACCAACCTGCTGTTTTTCACGAAAAGCGAGCCCACAAAAAGTATCTGGTACTACGAACACAAACTACCTGAAGGCTATAAAGGCTACTCAAAAACCAAGCCCATTCAACTCACCGAGTTCGACACACTGAAACGTTGGTGGGTGAACCGGGAAGCGAACGAGCAAGCCTGGCTTGTGGATATCGACACCATCAAGGCCAATGGCTACAGCCTTGACATTAAGAATCCGCACCGCCCCGCAGAAGAAAAACAGTACAGCAGCACCGAGCTGCTCGACCTTTTGCACCAGTCATTTGAAAAGGGCGATCAGTTGCTAGAGCAGTTACGCAAGGAGCTGGTGTAGTGGATTTTGCGCAGTTAAAAACGCTATGTGAATTTGAGAAAGGCTCGACAGGTTTGGCGAAGGCTGAGCCAGGTGATTATCCTCTGGTAACTACGGGCGCAGAGCGACGAACATGCGAGACTTATCAGTTTGATGCAAAAGCCGTTTGCATCCCCCTTGTTTCATCCACAGGGCATGGTCACGCGAGCCTTAAGAATGTGCATTACCAAGAAGGAAAGTTTGCACTTGGCTCTATTCTGGTTGCCCTGACCAGCAAAGACGCCAACACTCTGGACATTCAATTTCTTCATCTTTATCTGTCTCAGCTAAAAGATGAAGTGTTGGTTCCACTAATGAGCGGAGCTGCCAATGTTGCGCTATCCGTTAAGAAAATTCAGGATATTGAAATTCCTTTGCCCTCAATCTTGTTACAGCGCGAGATTGTTCAGCGATTTAAGTCGATAGTCATTGAAGAGAATGAACTTAAATCCGAACTTACCCAACAACAAACCCTGCTCAAAAAATTGCGCCAGCGAATATTACAGGAGGCGATAGAAGGCAAGCTTACCACCGATTGGCGTACGCAAAACCCCAATATCGAACCGGCCAGCGAGCTGCTCAAACGCATTACTGCCGAAAAAGCAAAGCTGATCAAAGATAAGAAGATCAAAACGCAAAAACTACTGCCACCGATTGCGGATGAGGAAAAACCGTTTGACTTGCCGGATGGATGGGAGTGGTGTCGGTTGGGCTCCCTAGTTGAAACGTTAAGTGGGAACAACTTTCTAAGCACAGACTTCAAAAAAGATGATGGTGTGAAGTGCATTAAGATCACGAATGCAGGCGTAAATTATATTATTGAGACTGAAGAGAGACTACCGCACCAATTTTTAGAGAAATATAAGCGTTATATAGTTAACGCTGGGGACATTATTTTAGCATTAACTCGTCCATATGTTGCTGACGGCTTAAAGGTTAGCATTTGTCCGCGTTCATACGATAAGTCTCTATTGAATCAACGGGTCGCAGTGATCAGACCTTCTAATCAATTCTTAGAGCGAGAATATTGTTATCTTTTTCTACGTTCTGATTACGTTTTGAATGGTTACAAGGCGGAGTTTGACTCCAAGGGGCAGCAGCCCAATCTAAAGAATGAGCACATCACAAACCTGATATTTCCTTGCCCTCCGAGATTTGAACAGCAAGTTATCGTCACCAAAGTCGAAAAATTGCTGTTCCTCTGCGACCAACTGGAAACCCAAATTAGCCAAAATCAAATCCACGCAGAGCAACTGATGCAGGCAGTATTATCCGAAGCCTTCCGCCACAACAGTGAAGCGGAACAAACAGCGATACCCAAGGCAACTGCCCATGCTTAACAAACTCGCCAAACTAGCGCTGGTCTCCACCGCACTGGCACCCATTTGTCTGACGTTGTGGTTTGTCGAGATCAGCAGCGTTTGGCAAAGCAATACGTCATTCGCTGATAATATTGCCGCCCATTGGCAAGCAGGTAGTGGTTACCTGTTGGCGGCCTTGGTACTGAGCGGTCTGTGTTTTGGTCTGGTGTGGTTGTCAGCCTCACCCCAAGGCCTGGAGCCCCTGCCCGTCAAGATCAAATCTGTGAAAACTGCGGACAAAGAAATCGTCGGCTTTTTGCTGGTTTACCTGCTGCCACTGATCAACCAGAACCAGAACACCATCAGCCTGCCGGTGCTGCTGTTTGTGGCGGCGATCTTCTTTTTAATCGTCTACAACTCCCACGCCTACCACTTCAATCCCTTACTAGGTCTTTTCGGTTATCACTTTTTTGAAGTGACTATAGAAGGCGACATCACCTATGTGCTGATTACCCGCCAGAACATTACCGACTGCAAGGCTGTTTCGCAGGTGGTGCAATTAACGGAATACATGATTTTGGATGCCAGCCATGCCTGATAGCAATAACCAACCCAATCTTTTTGCCTTGGTCGATGACGACGACGTGCCAATCCGACGCATACCACTGACAGCGGCCCTTAACGACGAGCTCGCGCATTTTTTCGCCGACCAGCAGGCAGCATTGTTAGGCGATAAACAGGCCATTGCCTTCACCGGCAGCTACAACGTCGATGAGGGCGAAATTTTTACGATTAACGATTACCCCTTGCCGCCCGCCATCAGTCAGGCCATCGGTAATCCGCTAACGTGTCCGATGTTGAACCTCGCCATAGAACCACACCGCATCAAAGCACTGTTTAGCGGTACTTGGTCAGCCGCCAAAAAAACCGTCAACTTCCAGGTATTCGATGCGGGCAAACTGCTAAAGCGAGGTTTTACCCTTATCGGCGGCGGCGAAACCTACAAAAAACTGGAAGAGCCGGGCCTGATTCTGCAAGATAAGCTCACCGCCCATTACCACAACGGCACATTGCATTTCAGTTCCTACCACAACACCAAACGCTTTCTGGATCTAGCTGATTATTATCGAGAAGCGACCGACACTGATCTTGACGACTTTGTTGCCACTGAACTCTTTGCGTTTGAAGACGAAGCCGGTTTCAAAAAACAAGCTGATTCCATCATCCGCAAGAAAATTGCTTTGCTGCAAAAGAATGAGGTACTGAAAAACGTCACCGTGGCCGACATTCAAAACGTCGCCGCTAACTTCAACGCAGAACTGCCGAAAGAGCATCATGTCAATATTACTGTCAACGAAGACGGCAAGCTGCTCATCCCGGAAAATAAAAAGCAATTGAAAGAGCTCATCCGCTTCCTAGACGAAGATTACGTCACCGCGCCACTAACCAAACGAAAATGCCTGACCAACTCTAAGCAATATCTGTGAGCTGTTAATAAAGGGGACTACCCCTGCGTGAGGGTTAAGCCGTCGCTAGCGATCTAGCGCATAAATTTTGTTGCCAGAGGGGTCACTTCGTATAGCCGAAGGCGTAATGGTAGGAGCGTCGCCGTGTTTGTACTGACTAGCACTTGTTGGCGCCTACCTAATACGGTGGTCATCTACATTTATGACTAATTAGGCACAAATTGCTGACTTTAACTCGAACGAGAACCCCTGCAAACGATGAGAGATAGCCCAACCTTTAATCCACAAAACACAAACTCGGCATCCAAAATACTATATGCAATACTGACTAAAGAACAATGGAATGTAGCGGATTAACGCATTCGCTGCGCAAGGGGGAAATCCACCATGAGCGAAAACAATATCGAGCTGAACACCCTACGCGCAAAAGCTATTTTGGAAGCCGTGGCGCTTTTCGAAGGGGATCAAAAAGCCGCCGAGCACTGGCTCTCGATGCCTGTCCGTGGGTTGGGCCGTAAAAAACCACACGACCTACTTGCAACCAAGAAGGGTGTTCAGCAGGTACGAGACATAATCGGTCGGCTCGAACACGGAGTTTTCATCTAAATAAGTCCTCAGGTGCGTTTTATGTCCTTAACCAGCAACTTGATATGGCGCTCCAGTATGCTCACCCATCTTTCCCGATACTGTTCAGGGCTAACCGCTACTGACTTCTTCTCTTTTTTTGTGAAACGCCGGGGATGATTGCATGTTCTTCGGATTGCATTTTGCAGTTTGTCGTTGCTGATATCCCATGACAAACCCGCAGTTGAGCATTGCTGAAGTACTGACTTAGTTCCTTCAGTCGCATCCTCAGAAAAAACAACAATTAAATTGCTTAGTGTATGTGGCTTGAGAAGACTCTCCGTATCAATCTCAATGACGACGACCGGAACTGACCGATATCTCAATGATACAACGTAGCTTTGTACGGGCCTTCCCAAAACGGTTCTAGTCGCGGCCAAATTGTTACCCTTGGGCCAAGGCAATTGATAGCACCATTTCTTTTCAAGGCTGAAACCTGGCCGTTTTCCCAGTTGCAGCACCACCTCTTCGAAAATCTTGAATCTGTGCGTGGGTTCAGCTTCTATGAGGTCCTCAGAAATTCGCTCCGCCTGATCTCCACCACGATTAATACCATAATCAAGCTCCCGTCCCGTTCCTCGCTCCGTAGCATGGCCTGGGCTACTGGTTTCTGGGACCGGTACTGAGTCAAAATCTACGCTGGGCTTTACCCCGTAACGCTTATCGTTTACTTGCACCTTCACTATTAGTTTGTTATCAAATGAGAACCTAAATCCTTGGTCTGATATCTGGTCCAATCTTTTACCAAGTAATGGCTCTAGGCTGAGCTCCATCAGCGGATCATCGTCAGTACGCTGCATCGACGGCCTCATGCCGTCTGGCTGATCTTTAGCCAAGAGTTCGTTGAAACTGGGATGATCGATAACAATCGGTTTTGAGTGATAAAAAACAGGATTATGAAAGCGCGTGACTTCATTGATCGTAAATATCTTACGGTTGTCTCCTGTCCCATAGTTGCCGATTCCAGAAATGTACCACCCTTTCATTTTTGGCGGGTTAAAACGAAAGCTCCACAATTCACTGCTCGACGCCATCCAGAATTCCAAGACTGATCCAAAGCTTTGCCGAGCATTCTGATCCAAAACCAACCATGAGAGATGAGCTAGTGCAGCTTTGGATTTTAGATTTGATTGCGGATAGTCCGCCATTGCTGTGAACTTAATAATGGTCGCATCATCACCTTTTAAAACCTGAACTAGGCCAGCCAAACCATCAGGTCGAAAAGCAGTTCTGGCGAGGTGGAAATTGTGAAGGAAAAGGCATCTTGCCAACTCTAACTGTCTCACGCGAACAATATGGCCTTGATCGGTTTTGAGCCGGAACCAATTCACACCTGATGCAGACTGCGTTGGCTTTGGACCTTCAACTACCGTGAACTCGCACTTTTTAGCTTTGAGCGCAGGGCTTCTCTCCTTGTTTTCATAACTACTCCCAACAACCAACATAGAAATCAGCTCGACAGGAACAGCTCTCTGGGTATGACTTTCGAATTCCACGTTGATGAAGGGACGCGCCTTCACAAAGAACCATTTTTTCTGGTGAATTCCATCAACCCACTTGAGGACGCTGTCGGAAGGTAGTCGCCTTAGAAAGGCGCCAGGCTGGGATGGCTTCGGAAAGTATTTGTCGGCCAGCTTCACGACATTTACTTTTATCAAGTCCGGCCATTCGCTCAATTTCATAGATCGGTATCCGCCATTCGTTATCCAGAACCAGACGTGCAAATATACATGCCAGTCGCCTCGCCTGATACTCGTCGATTGTCTCAGCACACCGAACGAAGAATGCTTGGCATAAAGGCAGTTTGCTCAGTTTCTTCTCAAGGATATTGCCGTAGGCAACCTGTTTGCAGTACCAGAGCTTCGACCGTCTGGGACCTTTCAGGTCTTGCCAGACAACCCGCTCGGCTGCGAGAAGTTGCCTAAGAATAGTCCGGTCGCGCCTTGGCCAATTTACCTTTCCGCGCCTCTTAGAATTGAGTTTCTCAGGCTTATGTGACGCAAGCCAGTCCGAATCGAACCGATATAGCCAAGAATAGACTCTTCCTCCCTCCTGCTGCTTCCGAATGTCACGCAGAGAGCCATACTGGCTTAGTAGCTCTTTCCATAGCGCCCGATACTGGTGACAAACTTCCCCAGCACGCGCCGAAAAGTACGTAGCCTTCTCTAAGGGCTGTTTCGAAAATTGGGAAACCTCAGCTAACACGTTACCCAACACAGGTTTTTTGTCACACAGAGCAAACCAACAAGCGAAATGCTGCAAATAAAAAAATGGGCGGCGATGCTTCCGGAACATCGAGACCAACCAGTTTTCATCAAGGCCAAGCGAGAGACCCTGCCTCTCCAGCCAGTCAACTTCCCAATAAGCACGAACCCGAGCAGCAATTTCCTGATGCTGCACGACTGTCCCTCTACACAGCCCCTGCTGGCGCGCCAAGTCACGATAAAATCTCGACCATTGATGGATGTTGGGTACTTCTGTCGTTTTGCATCCGAGCAAGTCTGAAACACCAACAGATAACAGCAGAGTTTTTCTAGCTGCCAGTGGCGACACTGCAGGAATATGTTGCGCAATGCTCTGTGTGCCCACAAACCGATGCCGCCTATGCGACTGTAAAGGTACGCCCGTATCTATCAACAAACAGCTATGCTCCGGGCATGCTTCGACACCCGGACACTGAAAAAGCCTTTGCCAATACCGATAACCATACCTTCGCAATTGGTGCTGGCAGCACAAAGGGCAGACCCTGAAATTTGATGGCCAAACGATATTTGAAGCGTTGACGCCCGTTCTCAACATGCTGTGATTTTTACCCTCGCCACATAAATCACGAACAAAATGACTGTAGGATTTGGACGCTACGAAGGGACAAAACACTGGGAGAAGAGTATGTTTCTCTAACAGTTCGCGGGGTGAGATAGTCCATAGATGCCCGATATTCGCGAGCAATTGATTTGCATGACCCTGAAGGACCGATGAAGGCACAATTTTCTGAGAAGCAAAAAGCTGACACAAGGCCACTTTATCGTCTTCCAAACCTTGCCGTTGGACGAATCTTGCTATAACGCTACCAATCAGTTCGTCGCCATGTGCCGTGGGAAATTGCATCAACATATCTGATCAACCAAGTCTGTGACTGTTCAAATAATAGTCAATAATTCACATCTTTGTTGATTTCCCCACCCAATAAACGCTGATAAAGTCATAACGAAGCTAGTAAAGTAACCGTTAAGAGTGATTTGACCGTTCTCGTTAATCACTGCTCGGCTCATGGCTTACAACAGGTCAGGTACACTTGCCGTTCTCGCAGTGGGCGAGCGTCTTTGCCGACGACACGACGTTAACTGCTGCGCTGTTGGATCGGCTGTTACACCATGCACACATCGTCCAAATCCGGGGAGAAAGCTATCGATTAAAGGATAAGAAAATGGCGGGTACCGCACCAATCTCAGCCAGCAGCCAAGACCTATTAACCAACACTTAAACGCCAAGGGTGGGTCAGTTTTAGATTGGCGATATTGCCGATAAGTGGGTCAGTTTTGAGTTGGCGTTGACATGACCCGGCTGCTACGAGAACTGACCATCGCTAAAGGAGACGGTCAGTACCCCAAACTGCTAGCAAATCTCGCCAAAGTCGATGTACTGATCCTGGACGATTGGGGGCTCATGAAACTGAGCGCAGAGAACCGAAGAGACTTGCTGGAAGTGCTGGAAGACCGTTACGGCCGTCATTCCACCATCGCCACCAGCCAACTCCCTATCGAGGAATGGCACGACGTCATCGGTGACGCCACTCTGGCGGATGCGATTCTGGATCGGCTGGTTCACAACGCCTACAAGATCAACCTCAGGGGTGAATCCATGCGAAAACGACAAGCAAAGTTGACGGGCACCACGGCTTCGGAGTAACAATGAAACCCCCGCGTCGCTACGCTCCGACGGGTGGCAGGCTTCAGGTGGAATGGGTGGCAACCTTCAGCGGTTTACGCAGGAGAGCAAATTCTGACGAAAAACAAGAAAGTAACGGATAAAAAAGGACGAACAATACTGCTCAGTCTAGACAGTGAGTATGACATTTCGGTTTATCACAACGACACAAAACTAGGAGCTTTCTCTTTCGACTACCGCGAAGGGGCGGCACCTGACGATATGGGTATTCTTGCAACGAGCATGCTGATTGAGGAGGTGGATGGCTACAAAAACCATGGGATAGGAACGGAGATAATACGTTGGATGCAATTGGAACAAGGACTTCCCGTCATCTTTGCGGATGACAATGGTTACGAACGCGAGGATGGAGCGCACCTAATTGGAGATGGCCCAGGATTTGCGGCAAGCATCAATCGTAAACAAGATGAAGCCAGAAAAAAATATGGCGAAAACTGGATCCAGCATTTTTGACACAGAAACGGCAGATCAATTGCCAGACGCTATCGAAACTAGATTTTGGAAAATCGGTTTACAAATACGCAGATAGTGAAAACTTTGAACGAGGTACCGATCTGACTGCCTCACTTCTGACGCCATCTTATGCGATCTTTAGAAAATTTCTTGCCCTGCGACCTTCGGCCCGAGGAAAGTTCAAGGTGTTTAACGCGAACTTTTAACTCCGCTCACACGGCAATAAAGGCTGCAAATTTGCGCAATAGAGGTTTAGTTAACCCTGGCCCCATATACCGTGAGCCAGCGACAAGCTCAATGGGTGTCTCGCAGCTCAACGCTGAGCGAGACCAGCTTTCGGATTTAAATTTCAAGTGCTTGTAGCACTGAAGGCCAATCTGGAAACATTGAACTGCCAAATTGGATTAGCTTTCCTTCAAACTCTTATTGGCCTTTCCGTTCCACGTTATCGTCAACCAGTAAGTGACCTCGAAGTGCAGAGGTCAACTAATCCCGGACAGTATTTTAAGGCATTCCTAATCGTGGTTTTAGCCGCACTCTTCCGAAAAACATTATCCTAATCCGGCATCCGAATATGTCTGATTAATAGCTGAGCGCTGGCCTCTGTCCGGACACTTACTAAAATTTTTCTTTCAGGCTGCGCGTTGTTCACAGAGACTAGGAGCTTGCGGTGCAATGCTGAATCCGAAGCACCAGGAATCATTTGGGTCTAATTTGAATAGATGACCAGCCTAGTAGCTAAGCAAACTACGCAACACTTGGCTCAACGAGCCTCTGAGAAAAATGAGTAAACGATGGTGAAACGTTCTCCCCCATGTACCGTACTAACCGCATGGTTGGAATTCGGCGAAATTGCAAAGCCTTGAATTGACCCGCTTATGGGAGAAATGATCTTACTTAGCTGTTCAGGTTCCGGGCCAGAAAATAGCATTAATTGACCACCATATTCATCAATCCAGTTCCGGTTTAGCTGAACTAGAACCCGGTGAGTTTCCTCCCCTAGAATAAAATCATTATGGATGCGTATCGTCTGGCCCTGAATAAGTCTGTGTGCTGTAACATCTACTCTTTTAGCTAGGGTAGCCTCAAAAAGGGACGAGACCTGCAACCTGATTTCATCAATGGCTTTCCACGAGACAAGTTTTGCAATAGTTCTTGGAAAATTACCGTGGAGAAGACTCAGTTCGTATTGTTCATAAAAATCGGTTTCAACCAGCTTCCAGGGCGCTTCTTTCTCAAGCCATTCGAGGTATTGATCCTGTTCTTCTGCTGCTATGGCGTCAAGAAGTGAGAAGTGTGCAAAAGGCGTATCATTTAATATAGCCGAAGAAATATTTAAACACATGCTCAAATCTCAACTTCTTGTTTCAGCCTTTCTTCAACTGACTGAATAATTTTTATATGGTCATGGCAGTAGATGGAAGGTGCATTATATCCGTGGTTTTTTCCCCAACGATATAAGGGCATACCTCCTCCGCATACCGATTGATATTCGCATGAAAGACATGTATCGCATATAGGAATTTGCATTTTAGCATACTCAGCAAACTCATTTGAGGCCAACACGTCCGATATTTCGGTGTCGCAAACATTCCATCGCTCATTGAAGAAGTCAGCACCATCAAAAGATGAGCGAAGAGTGTCGTTTTTTCTTATTTCTCCATCCGTTTCGAATATTAAAATACCGTAGGGATCTGTGCCTTGGCCTTCTTTAATGCTTGTTCCCCCGAGCATAAGCCGAATAATATCGTCGAAAAATCGAATTGGCACAGGGTTGGGATCTGACACATAACACTCGAATAATTTACAAAACCAATCCCCATACTCTGTTGATTCGAAGCTTAATTTTCCATTCGGTAGTTGGTCATAATTCCCATCTTGCATCAAAAAATCCATATTAGGTGACCCAAGGGACTTTATGAAATGATACGTATCTATGGCTGAGATTGATGGCTGGGTTACCGAAAGTGTTCCGGCAAAAAGGAACTCGCTGTCTGGGTGAGATCGTAACGCATCAATTCCACTAACTGTCTTAAAGAAAGTGCTCTTGCCCTTTAGGTCTACTCGGGCTAGGTCATTAGCATCTTTAGGGCCGTCGATACTAACAGATACACTGACTCGCTCACGGGAAAAGAGATCTAAAAATTCGTTGTTTAAAAGTGATCCATTAGTTTGCAGGCTAATCGGGTAGTGTTCGGGGTCTAGTTTTTCTCGAAGCTTTTTTATAAGCACAGATAATCTATCTAGGCCAAGCAAAAGCGGCTCTCCGCCGTGTAGTACAACGGCAAAACCAGCATTCTGTAAACTAGCTTGGTGAATCAATCGCTTGGCGATCGAATTAATGACACTCATGCTCATTCGCTTTGGCTGAGCGCGCCAACTAGTGTCTTTGCCTTGATAGACATAGCAATACGAACAATCGTAGTTACATCGGCTGGCCGTCTTAATTAATGCCGTATCAAGCTGAATCGCCATACTATTTGTTACTGGCCTCTATTATGGCGATTGTGGGTACGGTCGTATGCGCCTCCGACAGCGTGGAGCCCTTCTTTGCTGCGAACCTCCTGGATGAGTCTTTGAACGGCCGGGCTCTGGACTTTGGGGGGTTGGTGAGTGTTTTTGGTTGCTGTTGTATCAGTGGTGTTTGCGTGCATGGTAGCTACTCCTAATCTTGACTAAATAGGACTTGAGCTTACCCCCATTTTCATCATAGACGCAATGATTAAAAAAACTATATTTAAAACAATAAGATGTAAACATATGTATTTATAGGTATCTGATTTATATAGATTCTATCGTATATTACAGAAGTCTTATCATTGAATTTTACAGATCACTGCTAAAAATTCTTGCTCGCTTCCCTGAGATTTGAGATTGAAGATGAATAATTCCCTCAATGGCTTGCCGCCTGGTCCGTAGCAGTCGGCAGTGGTGACTGCGCTTCGTTCGGCACTGCCTGGGCTTTAGCGTTTACCGTGACCTCTGCCGGGAGGAGACCCGAAAATCACGAAAAAAGAAGTGACTGAACACTTTGCTGTTAGTCGCGCGACACTGAACGCTTCTCTTCAACGGCTGGCGCAGTCGATGGAATTAAACTGTCATTTTTGCTATGGCAGCATTCCCTAGTAATGCAGCCGCCATTTTTTGCGAGGACCGAACAAAAAGAATGACCTTCACTTCAAGGTCGAGCAGGCGAATCACTACGTTCAACAGATTCATTTGGTCACAACGATCGGCGTCATCAATTAAGACGGTCTTAGTGTTCAACTGGAACGCTGCCTGCGTTTTCGTTGCAAGTTCATCTGAATAGCCGAGCAGGCTTCTACTATCGAGCTTGCAGATTGAGCTCCCATCCTCCGATATAGATTCTGAGAGTAAGGATTTTCCTACGAAAGGGCAGCCTTCAAGAATGATTAGCATGGGTAAATCATTATTACAACGGCAATCTAGCCAAGCGTTAAGCCCGCTCAGAACCTCATCGATATTCATGAGTGGCAGTTTTGGGTGAGTACGCCCGTCGTGCCGAATAACCTTTAAAAAATCACGAGTATAATTCATGTAAGACACTCATCCTTAAGTGTATTTTCTGTTCTATAAGGAGCTCTGCACACGGAATTGTGCACATACCGTGCGCGAATAGAACAAACCAAACATTAGTGTAGAGGTTTTCGCATTTTTTGAAAGCTGAAGAGCCCAGTATTGGTTCAATGGCCCCAATGTGCAGTCAATATTGATCGGGACGTGAGCCAATCAACGACAATTGCCGGCCTTGCGCTATTCAGCCGCTTTTGTGTCAGACACTGACTGGAAATACTTCCGATTTTTTTCAACAACACGATTGTAGCTGGGACACCCCCCCCACCAGGCAGGTGATACACATCAGAATTTTTGTTTCCCATGAGTTATGGATATGGATTTTGATCGGTTAGGTTTTCATGTCAGGAACTCCGCATTAGCTCAGCTTCAAACCATTCAGAAATTTCTGCTGCAACATTTTTTTGAGCTAAACCAAAATCCTTGGCGCTGTTGTTTTGCAATTTTTTGGCGGCTTTCTTTTGCAAAATCTCTCCGCGCTGTTCAGCAAACACGGGGGACAGTGTTTCCACCGGAATATCATAACCGTGTTCATTGTTGAGATGACGGCGCAAGTCCTTAAGTTGACCGGGTAAGGGGGGACTCGTAAGAATCCGCTGAGTGTCATCGTCCAATATCCCATGTTGCTCTGCCCAAAATTCCACAGCAGCTATCCAAGTTTCCGTAAACGACTTAGAACAAAAGGTGAATGTTTTTGAGTGACCCGCCGATGGTTGAACGTTGAAGGCTGCTTGCCAAGAGTTTCTGCGATCTCTAAAAAAGTGGCAGGTGATTCCATACACCCCTACACCCCGAAAAGGTTTGGTTGTTGGGTGATTTTGACTGACAAAAACCCGGTATTGATGTAGACAGCTGTCTGCTTGCCATGTCGCTTCTTGCAATTCGGCTTTAAGTTTTTCATGGCGAAAATGGACGTCGGATTCATTGTGGTTTTCGGCGCGGGACGTCGAAAAGTAGGATTGCCGGTAGTTTTTGTTAAACGCGACGGTCACCCGAAAACCAATAAAGCCGGAACCATGATCTCCGGGGGCGTAGTAACGAATTGCCATATTCATATCTTCGAAAGAGTTGGATTTACCGTAAAATACCGTTCTGAATGCTCAATTGGATCATTGAACTTTCCATGACTCGCTCCACTTGAGGGGATTAATCTGTTCAGGCGTCGTACAAGCCAAGTGCCACCAGAGTGCAGCGTTGGTTATTTTTGACACTCGGTTCCTTATATCTTGACCGAAAGAAGCTATAGGAAGCTAAAAGTCTCGCAAATGAACTGAAAATGTAGAAACCTTGTAACTTAAATACTTCATCAATCCCGACTAAATGGTGCAAAAATCGCTACTGCCATCGCTCACATTTTACTACTTGCTGTTTTCACGTTTCAAGGCGTTGCTCTTGCTTCCTCACCAACTGTAAAGCAATCCAATAGTGGCATTTGTCACTCAGTGGAAAGCAAATGGTATGAACGCACAAAGAATTACACGCCCTTTGACTCCATTAGATCGTGTCTAAAAAATGGGGGCCGGTTACCAAAAGGCACTGCGCAAAATCGCACAACAACGACATCGGAGCCATCTTTCACTAGTGCCTATATGCGATCAGCATTTGGCCATGGTTGGGACGATCAAGATGGCGACTGCCAAAACAGCCGTGCCGAAGCCCTGATAGCCACATCAACAACGCCGGTTCGCTTCGCCACGGGTAAAAGGTGCCGAGTGGTAACTGGCCGCTGGGTGAGCCCTTTCACTGGTAGAGTTATCCAAAACGCGGGAGAGATCGACATTGATCACGTCGTACCGCTGGCTTGGTCATGGAGCCGTGGAGCGGGACAGTGGTCACGTGAAAAGCGTGAGCAGTTTGCGAATGATTCGATGAATCTTTGGCCTGTTGAGGCCAGTTTGAACCGCAGCACTATAACTATAAAAACTATCCCAATCCAGTGAGTGAGTGCGTGAATGAAGACTTTCTACTTTAGTAACTGTACCAAACAAAAATACTAAAACTCTCGTTGAGACCATCTACGAATGCTTAGGGCTCTGGCCTACCCTAGCGCAGTAAGCGGGAGGATCAGCTGAAATCACCATGCTCAATTTTATGAAGCACTGACGTTATCCGGCGACAACCGTCAACGGTATCCAGCAAGTCGCAAGGTCTTTCATCTTCAAGCGCTGGAATCGGGTGCTGGAGCCATTCCAATGCTTGTTCCCGCGATTCCCAGATTCGTATCGACTGATGAACAACGTCGACTGCGTGCCGTGTGATGACCAGCTCCATCCCAATCGGCACCATCCGCTTCCACTCTCGAAGCGTGTTTGGAATCGGGGCGTCTGGGTCACACTGGGCCACGAGATCAGCCAAGCTGTAGGATTTTCTTTCCGTCATCCAGATCCCTTCAACTTGGCATCAAAAGCCCACTTTCCAACGAAAAATCCACAAAAGGAAGGCGTCTTACGTTGCTCATATCGCGGCCTGTCGGCACTAGCGAGAAGCTAGTGGGCCAGGAGTGTCCACGTCACCATAAATTGGCCGTGCTGTTCGCAAAGCGAACGTCCAGATTGACCACAAAGCGGACCTTTTT
>Ga0307978_1001119_pt1 | contig 20720 bp, 23 predicted proteins | sample OrgLakmetage1056_FD_203151 | JGI IMG/M metagenome (GOLD analysis project Ga0307978, IMG submission 203151) | Saline water microbial communities from Organic Lake, Antarctica - #1056 | ecosystem: Environmental > Aquatic > Non-marine Saline and Alkaline > Saline | place: Antarctica: Organic Lake...
GATGGAAAACCCGCAAAAGTCGCGCTGACCGCCCTCATGCGAAAGCTCATCGAGCTGGCCAACGCACTCGTCCGACAAGACCGCGAATGGACGCCAAAAACCGCTTGATCAAGACGGATACTCTAAGATCGCGTCTTTGTTATCTTTTGTATATAGTTAGCTCCTTCTCAGACGTCCACGCATCGCCAACGGATGGCGTTTGCAGAGGCGGAATACTGGCCGCCGCTTCCGGACGCCGACTGGATGGGCTATGCTTAGAGGTGTGAATGTCCAGTCCAGATCGTATGCTGCATCCATCATGCGGCATCGCCATAGGTCCGCTTTCCTGAAGCCTTGTCGATGCGCGACGTGGCGCGACGTAAGCGGCCGAGGGGTGCCAGCCCACGTTGACCGTCCGAAGAAGGAAGCCGCGCGGATCCCCTCGCATGGTTCCTCCGTGGCCCGATCCGTATACGGGGGGGACGAGCGCGCGATTTCGCTAGCGACTGGATTCCTCACCGGGGAATCCACCCGGAAGCCACCTGCGGCAACGCTTGAAATTATTCTTCGTGATAACAGAAGGTTACGCGGCATTCTTTCGTGGCCAAGGTGGATTTTACTATTTCAGTCAAGAATCCACCTGAGCCAGTTTGAGGAAGCCACCCGTGAAGGAAGCCATAAGGGGAAGCCACCGCGTTCAGCAGATCTCGCGAGGTCGATCGGAAGACATTTATTCAGCATCAAAAAATGGTTTGACAAACCTGCCCCCCTTGACTCATACCTTAATAATCGAAGAACTGCGCCCGGAGGAAATACCTCGCGGGCGTTTTCTTTTTCTCCATATCGCGGACCCCGATCCTGCCGCCGGCCATCTAGGCGGGGCGCGTGCATCCGTCCGTCATGCCCCATATCAGAGACCCACCCCATGGACCTTGTCTTCGCGCCAAGCGAGATCGAGACGTGGCCGATCGACCGGCTGCGCCCCTATGCCCGCAATGCCAAGATGCACGGCGACGACCAGGTGGCGAAGATCGCCTCCAGCATGGCGAAGTTCGGCTGGACCGTGCCCTGCATGGTGGCCGACGATGGCGAGCTGATCGCCGGGCATGGCCGGGTGCTGGCGGCAACCATGCTGGGGCTGAGCGAGGTGCCGGTGATCCGGCTTGGTCATCTCGACGAGGCGGAGCGCCGGGCCTACCGGATCGCGGACAACAAGCTCACCGAGCTGGGCGAATGGGACGAGGCACTGCTGCGCGACGAGATCGCGGGACTGCTGGCCGAGGATTTCGACCTGTCGCTGCTGGGCATCACGGAGGATGATCTGGAAGCGCTGCTGCGCGATCCCGAAGCGCCGGACGGCGATGGTCCGGTCGAGGGCGAGGACGATGTGCCGGAGGTTCCGGTCACGCCGGTGTCGGTCGCGGGGGATCTGTGGCAGCTGGGGTCGCACTGGCTGATCTGCGGCGACAGCACGTCCGCCGATATGATCGGGCGCCTGCTGGGCGACGTGAAACCTCTGCTGATGGTCACCGACCCGCCTTATGGTGTGGACTACGACCCAGGTTGGCGCAACGCGACGGGTGCGGCGAAGACCAAACGGACCGGCAAGGTGCTGAATGATGACCGCGCGGACTGGCGCGAGGCTTGGGCGCTGTTTCCGGGCGATGTCGCCTATGTCTGGCACGGTGCGCTGCATGCGGCCGAGGTGGCGGAGTCGCTGACCGCGTCGGGTTTTGCCATCCGCTCGCAGATCATCTGGGCCAAGGACCGGCTGGTGCTGAGCCGCGGTGATTACCACTGGCAGCACGAGCCCTGCTGGTATGCCGTGCGCGCAAAGGGCAAGGGGCACTGGGCCGGCGACCGTAAGCAAACGACGCTGTGGCAGATTGCCAGTCGCGATCAGGATGCCGAGACCGTGCACGGCACGCAGAAGCCCGTGGAGTGCATGCGCCGCCCGATCCTGAACAACTCGGCCCCCGGACAGGCGGTCTATGAGCCCTTCATGGGATCCGGCACCACGCTGATCTCAGCGGAAACTACGGGGCGCGTCTGCTACGGCGCGGAGCTGAACCCGGCCTATGTCGATGTGGCCATCGAACGGTGGCAAGCCTTCACCGGCGAGGACGCGGTCCTGGCCGAGACCGGCGAGACCTTCGCGGCGCTGAAGGCAAGGAGGTTGGCGGCATGACTGCGCCCCTTCTGCCAGGCCGGATCGCGCACTGGCCGTTGGCCAGGCTCAAACCCTATGCGCGCAATGCCAAGACCCACGACGCCAACCAGGTGGCGCGCATCGCCGCCAGCATGGCCGAGTTCGGCTGGACGGTGCCCTGCCTTGTGGCTGCGGACGGCGAGCTGATCGCCGGCCATGGCCGCGTCCTGGCCGCCGCACAGCTGGGGCTGACCGAGGCGCCGGTGATCGTGCTCGACCATCTGACAAAGGCGCAGCGACGGGCGTACCGGATCGCCGACAACAAGCTCACCGAGCTCGGCGGCTGGGACGAGGCGCTGCTGCTGGAAGAACTGCGCGGGTTGCTGGCCGAGGACTTCGATCTCGGGCTGATCGGCATTCCCGAGGACGAGCTGGACGCCCTGCTGCATGATGCCGATGACGAGGACCGCGCGCCCATCGACGATGACACCGCGGACACGATCCCTGAGCCGCCAACTGAGCCCATCACGCGGCCCGGCGACATCTGGGCGCTGGGCGACCACCGGCTGATCTGCGGCGACGCCACCGATCCGGCGCTGGTGGCGCGGTTGATGCAGGACGACGCGGCCACGCTGGTGTTCACCTCACCGCCCTATGCGCAGCAGCGCGACTATGTGGCCGCCAAGGAGAAGCTCGGCGATTGGGATGCGCTGATGCAGGGTGTCTTTGCCGCCGTCCCGGTCACGGCGGCCGCGCAGCTGCTGGTCAATCTCGGGCTGGTCCATCGCGATGGCGAGTGGATCCCCTATTGGGAAGGCTGGGTGGACTGGATGCGCGCGCAGGGATGGCGGCGCTTCGGCTGGTATGTCTGGGACCAAGGGCCCGGCCTGCCCGGTGACTGGAACGGCCGGCTCGCGCCCTCGCACGAGTTCATCTTCCACTTCAATCGCGCGCCGCGCAAACCGCACAAGACCGTACCCTCCAAGCACGCGGGCGAAACCCTCGGCGGCGGTGGCCTGCGCACCACGCAAGGCCAGGTCAGGCCCAAGACCGGTACCGGCAATGCGATCCAGAGCCACCGCATCCCCGACAGCGTCTTCCGCATCATGCGCCACAAGGGCGGGCTCGGGGCGGCTGGATCGCATCCGGCCGTGTTCCCGGTGGCGCTGGTCGAGGCGGTGCTCGCGGCCTTCACCGATCCGGGCGATCTGGTCTATGAACCCTTCTGCGGCTCGGGCAGCCAGCTGGTCGCGGCCGAGCGCACCGGGCGGCGCTGCTACGCGGTGGAACTGGACCCGGCTTATTGCGACGTGGCCGTACGGCGATGGGAATTGGCGACCGGGCGAACAGCCAGTCAGATCCTCGAACAAGAGGAGGCAGCGAAACCTGCGCGCCGCACGAGGACGCGCGCATGACGCAGTCGCGCCGCATGTCGCTCATCGAGGCAATAACCAACGTTGCGGTGGGTTATGCGTTGGCGGTCGCCTCGCAGATCGTGGTATTCCCATGGTTCGGTGTGCAGGCTAGCCTCGGCGAGAACCTGGCGCTGGGCGGGGTATTCACCGGCATATCGCTCCTTCGCAGTTACGCGCTGCGCAGGCTGATCGAAGCCGCGCAAAGACGATAGCGTGCGTCTGCTGTGCGGACGAGGACTTAGTGGTCATTGGAGTTCGACATTTGAATGGCTGCTTCGGGGGAACAGTCAATAGTGTTGCTTCTTCCGGGGATACAATCTTTAAGCAAAATTCGAATCCAATAACCAATCCAGTAAACTCCGCTCATTCTTCAAGGAGGGCTACGTAAGGGTGTTAGTCAGTCGACTGGACGCTCAAGTTCGAGGATCAAATCGAAGCCCTTTTCGTCGGGAAACCTTTCTCGCGTCAGACTAATGCGCGTACCTCTAACAATTCTCTTGAAGCTCTCCTGTTTGCGCAGTAAATTCTTCAACTCATCGTCACCACCTGTTAAGGCCTGTTCGCATAGCCTGTCTGCGATCATGCCAAACTGTTCAAGAGTTTCTTCCGTCGCAAAATCCTTTAAAAAGCGTCCCTCGAGCTTTAGCTTCTGAACCAGCCCTTTTACGCCTGAAAAGGAGTAACTGACGATGTTAATATCAAGTGCCCCAACAAGCTCCTTTGATGCGAGACCAGACCACCACTCGTCGTCATAGGTGGCATGATAATCACTTGTACGAAGATCCTCAGCGGATAGAAACTCGCGCGCCAAGAACGGGCTCCAACCAAGTTCTTCTTCTACCTCAGGTGGGTTCTCCTCTTCCCGTTCGTACTGCAAGATATCTCGTATGATAACATCGACATCGGTCTTTTCACGTGCAGGCATGATGTGGAATTGCCGGGTTGCACGCCGAAGCAACCACGGCCGCGCTAAGAACACCAATATGAATCGCTTTTTTGCGTAGCGCTTCAATTCCTCGGACTGGAACGTCTTTAGGTCAATCTGGATCCGCGTGCGTTCGATGTGAGAGTAGCAATGAAGGGCATAGAAGAACGGTAGTGAACCGATGGTAAAATATATCGGAAGTATAAATGTGTGAAGCGTCTCGGAGACAAAAAACTCTTCGGGTGCATCTAGTATCCGAGAGATTGAGTTCCCGAATATGGCGACAGCAACCGCAGCCAAAACCCAGTTTATGAGGGAATTGACCTGAGCGTGTTCAGGATCGCGCTCCGAGAACGCCGCCAGCATCGCAATTACTGTGACTACGGGCGTAAGCGCAAGCTCGACGGGTAGGCTGAACGTCCTTGCGACGTAGATAAACTCTAGAAGAGCAGTGCCGCTGACTACGGCTTTAGCATAGCCACGAAAATGCTGGCTATCTTCCTTTGCGTCAAAGGCTCGAAACAGAAGAGGCAGACCACCAATAAAGTACCATACGATGGTCGGGATAGTTTGGCTTGAACTCCAAAAAAATAAGCTGTTGCCTATCCAAGCAAGTAACGTCACGCACCCAGCAAAAAAACCAAACACTATCAGCAATCTTGGGGCGAGTATCGCACGAAAGACGCGTGCTAGACTTCGGCGTACATCCTCCGACTTCAACAAGAAGAACACGAAGGCCAAGAGCAGCCAAATGACGCCTGCTATTTCTCGGTTATTGAAGTTTACTGTAACGATACGCCATAGATCGGCCAACAATATTGCACTCCTTCCCTACTTGGATGATCTTCTATCAACTTTTTAGGCCTTGTCGCGTACCTTCAAGTGCGGACATTCGCTCATGCCAGAGCATCGGTCAATTCGGGCTCCGAGCCGTCACCTGACCCTTTTGGTCGGACTTGACGGATCCCCAATCAGCCTGACCGGTGGCGGCGTGGGATCGTGTCACGCGATTCGATGCACCGTTCCTCGTCCTTGTTCCTTCGCTGAAGTGATCGCGAGACCCAGCTTTTTCTTGAGCCCGCCCGAGATCATGCCTCTCGCTGAATGCGGCGCCCATCCCGTCGCTTCGACGATTTCACCAATGGACGCCCCCTCGGGCCGCTGAAGCAGCGCGATGATCTGGGCCTGTTTCGTGCCCGCCCGTACGGCGACGGGTTTCGGGGCATCGGGAGTTTCGGACGTTGGCGCGGGATCCGGCTTGGCCTTGCGCGGATTGGTCACCGTGCTGGCCACGACGGGCTCGATCCCGATGGCCTCCAAGCCCTCTGCAGTCACGACCAGCGTGGTGCCATGCCCGTCGCCGGTCTCGCGCCAGAGTGGATCACCGCGGCGCAGATCGGCCTCGACCTCTTCAAGCCAGCCGCGCGAAATCATCGCGGCGACAGACTTCTTCGCGGCGGCCCCGTGCAGCCCGTCGGGCAGTGGCATTGCGATGTTGTCAGGGCGCTGGGCCCCGGCGCTGAGAATGATGGTCTGGGTGTCGGTGAGCTTGGGCATGGGAGCCTCCGGTTCTGGTCGGGCTGCGCGGAATTGCGCGGCCTCCTACCGGGTGAAGCCCGCCGCGAAGGCAGGCCGCACCCTTCTCCGGGGATTGGACAAGCTAGCGGGCGTATTCGCCCTCGCCGAAGGCGCTGTCGGTGATGCGCTTGAGCAGACCGTTGTAGTGTTCGAGCGTGCCGACCATGGCCCAGCCCACCTCGTCGGGGTGGGTCTCGAAGTGGTCGTCGCTGAGTGCCTGCAGGCGCGCGAGCCGTGCGTCGATTTCGGCCTTCTTCGCGACGAAGGCGTTCAATGCGGCTTCCTTGTTGCGCCGGGCCTTCTCGGCGCGCAGCTGGTGGCGGGGTGTGGTTTGCGAGTTCAGGCTGGTCATGGCGTGGCTCCGTTGGGTGAGTTGCATCGTCTTGTGCAATCACAATCGCTCTGGCGGATCGGAAAGTGTAGGCAAATCAGGACCATAAGATTGCGTTCTGATCATCCGATCGGATCAGATCAGCTCCATCCCGGCCAGCACGGTGCTGGCGGCGGCAAGCTGACTGGTGGGCAGTTCGATCTTGAGATGCGAGATCACGTCCGACGCCTCGGCATTGATCCCGGCCTCGCGCAGCGCGGCCTCGATGGTGTCGGCGACGGCGTCGGGGTTCTTGCGACTCAAAGGGTCGGGCAGCGTGTCGTGATCGATGCGGATGGTGGTGATGGCGGTCATGCGGTGTCTCCGTCCTGAAGTTCGAGCATGGCGAGGATGGCGCAGGCCATCCCGCCGAGGAATTCGCTACGGCGGAAGACGATCTCGTCTATGTTGTTTGCCGTGGTGATCGCGGGATCGACCGCGAGGTCTTCCGCCATGTGCGGCAGCAGGCGGCCGGCCTCGGCGTTGTAGCGTTGGGCGATAGTCATGGGCGTGTCTCCGATCAGGCTTTGTTGTCCTGATCCGAGAATCGCTCCGATCCGGAGCGTAATCAACTGAATTAGACGATCCTTATCGTTTATGTTCAATGGCCTAAGGGAGCGCATGGGGTCATGGAAGGTCTATCTGAGCGTGCCTATGCCGCCCGGTCCGGGCTGTCGCGCGGGGCCGTGCAGAAGGCGCGCAAAACCGGTCGGCTGGTGCTGTATCCGGATGGCTCGATCAACGCGGCCGCCTCGGATGCGCGGCGGGCAGAGATGACCGATCCCGACCAGAAGATGCGCGCGCAGGGCGGGGTTGGCACCGGCGGCGGCGATGGCGCGGCCGGCGCGGTCTCCGGTCCCGGCGACAGCGCCTCCTATCTGAAGGCCCGCACCGCGCTGACCGTCTATCAGGCGCAGGAACGTCAGCTGTCGATCCAGCGCAAGAAGGGCGTTCTGGTCGACCGCGCGCGGGCCGAGACGCTGGTGTTTCGCCTTGCGCGGCAGGAGCGCGATGTCTGGGTGACCTGGCCCACGCGCGTGGCCGCATTGATGGCCGCGCAACTGGCCGCAGAGATGGAGGCCGCATCGGGAGAGGCCGTGACGATCGAGACGGCGATCCTGCAGAGGGTGCTGGAAGCGCATGTCCGAGAGCAGCTCGCCGCCCTCGCAGACCTCCGGGTCTCGCTTGAATGATGAGGGTGATGACCACCGCCTGACCGACAGCGACCTGACCGCGGACCTCGACCTCGGCTTTGACGGGTCAGAGGACATCCTGCGCGCCTGGCGGCGCGGCGTTCGCCCGGATCCGGATCTGACGGTATCGGGCTGGGCGGATGCGCATCGCTGGCTGTCCTCGCGCGCCTCGGCCGAGCCGGGGCGGTACCGCACCGCGCGCACGCCCTACCTGCGCGCGATCATGGACGCGCTCTCGCCAGGGCATCCCGCACAGCGGATCTCGTTCATGAAAGCCGCGCAGGTGGGCGCGACCGAGGCCGGCAACAACTGGATCGGGTTCGTGATCCACCACGCGCCGGGGCCGATGCTGGCGGTGCTGCCCACGGTGGAGATGGCCAAGCGCAGCTCGCGCGGAAGAATCGATCCGCTGATCGAGGACAGCGCGGCGCTGAAGGAGCGCGTCAGGCCCGCGCGGTCGCGGGATGCGGGTAATTCGATGCTGTCCAAGGAGTTCCCCGGCGGCATCCTGGTGCTCACGGGGGCCAACTCGGCCACCGGCCTGCGCTCGATGCCGGCGCGGTACGTGTTTCTCGACGAGGTCGATGCCTATCCGGCCTCGGCCGACGAGGAAGGCGACCCGGTCACGCTGGCCGAAGCCCGCACCACCACCTTCGCGCATCGGCGCAAGGTGTTCATGGTCTCGACGCCCACGATCCGCGGGCTGTCCCGCATCGAGCGCGAGTTCGAGGCCAGCGACCAGCGGCGGTATTTCGTGCCATGCCCGCATTGCGGGGCGATGCAGTGGCTGCAGTTCGAGCGGCTGCGCTGGGCCAAGGACCAGCCGGAGACCGCCGCCTACCACTGCGAGGGCTGCGCGCGCCCCATTGCCGAACATCACAAGACGGTGATGCTGGAAAAGGGAGAGTGGCGGGCAACAGCAGCGGCGACCGACCCGACGGCCATCGGCTTTCACCTCTCGGCACTCTATTCGCCGATCGGCTGGAAAAGCTGGGCGCAGATCGCCCGCGACTGGCTGGCAGCCCAGGGCTCCGACGAGATGCTGCGCGCCGCGCGCAACACCCTGCTGGGCGAGACATGGGTGGAGAGCGGCGAGGCCCCGGACTGGCAACGGCTCGCGGACCGGCGCGAGACCTATCCGGCGCAGATCCCGGAACAGGGGCTGTTCCTGACCGCCGGGGCGGATGTGCAGAAGGACCGGATCGAGGTCGATGTCTGGGCCTGGGGCCGCGGTCTGGAAAGCTGGCTCGTCGATCACATCGTCATTCCGGGTGGGCCTGACGATCCCGTCTGCTGGGAGGCGCTGACGGCACTGCTGGGTCGGACATGGGCACATGAGAAGGGCGCTGTCATGACGCTGGCCAAGCTCGCGATCGATACCGGCTACGAGTCCGCCGCTGTCCATGCCTGGGCGCGCCAGCAGGGCACGGCGCAGGTGGCCCCGGTCAAGGGGCTCGAAGGCTTCAACCGCGCGACGCCGGTCTCGGGGCCGACCTTTGTCGACGCGACGGTAAACGGGCGCAAGCTGAAACGCGGGGCGCGGCTCTGGAGTGTGGCGACCGCCACCTTCAAGGCCGAGACCTATCGCTATCTGCGGCTGGAGCGCGCGTCTGAGGTAGAGGCACCCAACCCGGCCGGCACGATCCACCTGCCGGACTGGGCCGACAGCGAATGGTTGAAACAGCTGGTCGCCGAGCAGCTGGTCACCATCCGCAACAGGCGCGGCTATGCCAGGCAGGAATGGCAGAAGATGCGCGAGCGCAACGAGGCGCTGGACACCCGTATCTATGCCCGGGCCGCGGCCTGGATCCTCGGCGCGGACCGGTTCGACGCGCGGATGTGGCAGAGCCTCGAGAAACAGGCCGGGGTGGAGAGCGCCGCCCCCGAGCCGGACGCGGCACCCGAGACACCCACCGAGCCTCAGGCGGGGCGCGTGACCACACCCCGACGGCGCGGCTGGCGGGTGAGCACGCCAAAATACATGGAATGAGCATGACCCTCGACGATCTCAAACGCCACCACGGCGCGCTGCTGACCGCGCGCTACAGCGGCACGCGCAGCGTCAGCTATGACGGCAAGACCGTCACCTATGGCTCGGACGCGGAACTGGCGGCCGCGATCGCGGATATCGAGCGGCGGATCGCATCGCTGGAACGCACCGGCCGCCGCATCCTCCGCCCGTATGCCGCAAAGGACCTGTAATGACCGCGATGAACTGGCGGCAACGCCTCGGCGCCTTCATCGGCGGGTTCGACGCGGGCCAGCACCACAGGCGTCTGCGCGGGTTCCGCGCGACCCGCGCGCATGTCAACGCGCTGATCGCGGCCAGTGGCCCCGACATCACCGCCCGCGCGCGCTGGCTGGTGCGCAACAACGGCTATGCGGTGAATGCGGTGGAAAGCTGGGCGGCCAATACCGCGGGCGACGGGATCAAGCCGATCTCGAAGATCGCAGACCCTGCGCGCAAGGAAGAGCTGCAGCGGCTGTGGCTGGCCTGGACCGACGAGGCCGATGCCGAAGGGCTGACGGATTTCTACGGGCTGCAGCGCCGCGCCGCGCGCGAGGTCTTCATCGCGGGCGAGGTGTTCTTCCGGATCCGGCCGCGGCGGGCGGGCGACGGGCTGTCGGTGCCGCTACAGCTGCAGATGCTGCCCGCGGAGATGCTGCCACTGGAACAGAGCGGCACCGCGGCGAATGGCAACACAATCCGTCAGGGGATCGAGTTCGACCGGATCGGGCGGCGCGTGGCGTATCACTTCCTGCGGCGTCACCCGAGCGATAGCACCGACCCCGGGCTCGCAGGCGAGATCGTGCGCGTGCCCGCCTCCGAGGTGATCCATGTGATCGACCCGGTCGAGGGCGGCCAGCTGCGCGGGGTCTCGAAACTCGCCCCGGCCATCGTGAAGCTGTTCCTCTTGGACCAGTATGACGATGCCGAGCTGGACCGGAAGAAGGTCGCGGCGATGTATGCGATGTTCGTCACCTCGCCGGCTCCGGAAAACCCGCTGGCCCCGCCCGAGGAGGACGACGACCCGGGCGGCGTCGAGATCAGCCCCGGCCAGATCGTCCGGCTCGATCCGGGCGAGGATGTCACTGTCGGCCAGCCTGCCGACAGCGGCGCGACCTACGAGCCGTTCCAGTACCGCACGCTGCTGCAGATATCCGCAGCACTGGGCATTCCCTATCCGTATCTGGCCAATGACATGGTGAAGGGCAACTTCTCGAACTCGCGCCTGGCGCTGATCGAGTTCCGCCGCCGTGTGTCCGCCTGGCAGCATTCGGTGATGGTGTATCAGCTCTGCCGCCCGGTCTATGCGCGCTGGATGGATGCGGCCGTGCTGTCGGGGGCGCTGGGCCTGCCACGATATGAGACCGACCGATCCCGGCTGCTCACCGCCGACTGGCTGCCTACGAAATGGGACTGGGTCGATCCCCTCAAGGACGCCAATGCCGAGATCGCCCAGATCGAGGCGGGGCTCAAATCCCGCACTCAGGCCATCGCCGAGCGCGGCTTTGACGCCGAGCAGGTCGATCGCGAGATCGCCGCGGAACATGCCCGCGAACGCGCGCTGGGCCTCGATTTCCGCCGGCCAGGATCACCGGCGCAGGGCGCCGCGGGCGTGCCGGTTGATGGGGATGATCGAGACGGGACCTCGTCCGACGACGCCGACGACGATGACGACACCGCGGAGACCCGCCCGCACACAGACGAGGACCAGCCCTGATGCTCCATGCCCGGATTGCCGCGCGCGCCTTCAATACGCCGCTGCTGGTCGAGCCCTCGAAAGCCATGGCGTTTCTGTCGGGACTCGGGCCGCGCGTTCTCGGGCGGCAGGTGGAGATTGCGAATGAGGACGATTTGGCGGGCATTACGCCGCTACCCGCTCGTGCCGGCATTCTGGCCGGAAACCTCACTGAAAGCGTGCGTCAGCATGGCGACGCCCCCTATCCGGTGATCGACGGAATCGCCGTGATCGAAATTTCCGGCGTTCTGATCCATCGCGGTGGCTGGATCGGGGAGTCCTCCGGCCAGACCAGCTATGAGGGGATCACCGCGCAGATCGAGGCCGCTGCCAGCGATCCTGCTGTGCGCGGGGTTGCATTGGAGATCGACAGCTTCGGCGGCGAGGTCGCCGGGGTCTTCGATCTGGCAGACCGCATCCGCGCGTTGCGGCGCGACAAGCCCGTCTGGGCCTTCGTGGCGGAACACGCCTTCTCGGCGGGCTATGCGCTGGCCTCCCAGGCAAACCGCATCCTGCTGCCGCGCACCGGCGCGGTCGGCAGCATCGGAGTTGTCGTCATGCATGCCGATCTCAGCGGCCAGCTCGACCGGGACGGCGTGCGTGTGACGTTGATCCATGCGGGATCCCACAAGGTCGACGGCAATCCCTACGCGCCACTGCCCGACGCGGTCCGCGACGATATTCAGCGCGAGATCGACGTGCTGCGGTTTCTCTTCGCCGAGACGGTCGTCGCCGGCCGCGCCGGGTCCCTGAGCCAGGACGCCGCACTCACGACCGAGGCCGCGATCTATCGCGGTGCCGATGCCGTCGCGGCGGGGCTGGCCGACGAGATCAGCGATCTCGCGCGCGGCTTTGCCAGTTTCCGCGCGCATGTCGCCGGTGAAAACACCCCGCCGCGCCGGCGCGTGCACATGGCTCGACCATCTCGATCCAGCCCCCAAACCACCACCCGAAAGGAGACCGCCATGGCCCAAGAGACCGACAATGATGAAACCGCGCAGGAGATCACGACGGATGCGCAGGACCCGAAGGATGCCGCTTCGAATGTCCCGGCCGATGGCTCGGTCAGCGCTGAACATCATGATGCGACGGCCGCCAGGATGCCCGCAGCGCCTGCTTCGGAGAGTCCGGCACCGCCCGCCGCGCCAGTTGCCCCTGAAGCATCTGCAACCCCCGCGCCAACAGCAACTCACCCCGGCAACCTGGCCGAGCTCTCGGCGCAGCTGCGCCAGGAGGCAGCGGAGATCACCGAGATCGCCGCTCAGGCGGGCCGCCTCGGGATCGCCATCGACGCCGCGAAAGCCCTGCGTGAAGGGACAACCCCCGAGGCCCTGCGCAGCCTCGTGCTCCAACGCGCCAGCGCCGCTGCAGATGCCCGCGATATCGTGGCGGCACCGCCCTCACCGGTCCTGCCACAGGCGACGGAAAGCCCGCTCATCGCGGCGGCAAAGCGGGACGCAGCCGCGGGCAAACGCACCTGACGCCCAAGCTGCGCCTGGACCTACCTCCCGACAAACCAATGCCCGACCGATCCCCCGCCGCACCACTCCGGCAGGGGATTTCCCTTGTCTCATGGCCCTGAAGGATCCCCGACATGCCCGTTCTGACCCAACCGCCTACCATGGGCGATGTCCTCAAATACGAGGTCAACCCGAACTACACCCGCGAGACCGTCCCGCTGCTCGCCGGCACCGCCTATCCGGTCGGGTCGGTGCTGGGCCGCATCACCGCCAGCGGCAAATACAAGCTGGCCACCTCCGGCGGTACGGACGGCGCGCAGACCGCCGGGGCCGTGCTGCTCTACGCGGTCGATGCCACACTCGGCGATGCCGTCGGCGTGGTGCTCGTGCGCGGGCCCGCGATCGTGTCGCGCGCGGCGCTGGCTTACGACGGCACCGTCGATGACGCGACCAAGATCACCACCAAGATCAGCCAGCTGGCAGCCCTCGGGATCATCGCCCGCGACACCGCCTGATTGCTTCAGCCATGCCGTTCCGTGACGGCCCGGCGCGGCACGCCTCCCTATATCCTTTTCCCGGAGATCCCCATGACCCTCACCCGCAACCCGTTCGACGCGGGCGGCTATTCGCTCACCGAGATGACGCAGGCCATCAACATCCTGCCCAATCTCTACACCCGCCTCGGCCAGATCGGCCTCTTCCGCTTCGAGGGCGTCACGCAACGCTCCATCGTGATCGAGCAGCGCGAGGGCGTCCTCAGCCTGCTGCCCTCGGTCCCGCTCGGTGCCCCCGCCACTGTCGGCAACCGTGAGCAGCGCTCGATGCGCAGCTTCGCGCTCCCGTGGATCCCGCATGACGATGTGATCCTGCCCTCGGACATTCAGGGCATGCCGGCGCTTGGCGTCTCGGACGCCGCCGATCCGCTGGTCGAGGTGATGAACCGCAAGCTCACGCTGATGCGGCGCAAGCATGCCCAGACCCGCGAATACATGGAGATGAACGCGCTGCGCGGCATCGTGAAGGACGGCGCGGGCACCACGCTCTACGACTACTTCACCGAGTTCGGACTCACCCAGATCTCCGTCGATTTTGTGTTCGGCACGGCCGGCACCAATATCCAGGGCAAGGTGCGCAGCACCCTGCGCGCCATCGAGGACAATCTGCTGGGCGAGACCATGACCACCGCGCATGCGCTGGTCAGCTCGGAGTTCTTCGACAAGCTGATCAGCCACCCCAAGACCGAGGACGCCTACAAGTTCTACTCGGCCACTGGCGGCCAGCCCCTGCGTGAGGACATGCGCCGCGCCTTTCCCTTCGCGGGCATCCTCTTCGAGGAATATAACGGCTCGGTCACGCTCTCGAACGGCACATCAGAGCGCCTGATCCCCGCGGGGGAAGGCATCGCCTTTCCCCTCGGCACCTTCGAGACCTTCACCACCTATGGCGGACCCGCGAACCTGCTGGAGACGGCCAATACCGTGGGTCTGCCGCTCTATGCCCGGCAGATGATCGATGCCAAGGGCCGCTGGATCGATCTGATGACCGAAGGATCGATCCTGCCGGTCAACAAGCGCCCGCGGCTGGCGATCCGCCTGCACAGCTCGAACTGATCGGTAAGGCCATGTCGATCTTCGCCCTCGCCATGGACACGCTCTTCGGCGATCCCAACATCGCCCGCGATGCTGTCTATATCTCGGATGTGGGTGCGCCCCGGCTCATCCGCGTGGTCACACGCCGCGCGGACGACATCTCCAACTTCGGCGACGCGCGGATCTGGTCGGAGACCACGCGCGTGGATCTGCGCGTGGCCGAGGTGGTGCAACCGCGCCCCGGCGACCGTCTCGAGATGGATGGTGAGGCGTTTCTCATTCAGGGCGAGCCGGTCCGGGATCGTGAACGGCTCGTCTGGACCATTGACCTCAGGCCTGCGTGATCTCCATGAAGCTCAAACTCGACATCACCCCCGATCTGGCCGCGATGATGGCCGCCGAAATCAAGGCGGGCGAGAAGGCCGTCACGGCTGCCACGCGCGAGGCCGGGACCAGTCTCAAGACCGCATGGCGTGGGCAGATCACCGGCGCGGGGCTGGGTCAGCGGCTGGCGCGCACGATCCGGTCACAGCAGTATCCGAAGGGTCAGCCAAGCCTGAACGCCGCCGCTCTGGTCTGGTCCAAAGCGCCCGACATCGTCAGCGCCCATGACACCGGGCCGCTGATCCGCTCGAAAACCGGCTTCTGGCTGACGATCCCGACGGCAGCCGCCGGCAAGTCCCGCCGTGGCGGCCGGATCAGCCCGGTCGAATGGGAACGCCGTACGGGTCTGCGCCTGCGCTTCGTCTATCGCCGGACAGGCCCAAGCCTGCTGGTCGCCGAAGGGCGGCTGAACAAGGGTGGCCGTGCGGTGGCGTCACGCTCGAAGACCGGGCGCGGGCTGACCACCGTGCCGATCTTCCTGCTGGTGCCGCAGGTCAAGCTGCCGAAACGGCTGGATCTCGACCGTGACACCGCGCGGGCACATGACAGCATGCCGGGGCTGATCGTGGCGAACTGGGTGGACGGACGGCGATGATTGGTGACGGCGATGCGGAGAGATATCAGCACATGACCCGGTCGCCTGAGTCATCGGTGAGCCCTATCGGCGTCCCAGCTTACCAAATTCGCTGTCCAGCAGGGCGCGAATTTTTTTCGACGCGCCCCGCAGCGCTGCGTCCACATTGGCGTCATTGTGGGTGACGGTCTGCGGCTGCATCCCTTCGGGACGCGCTTCGACGGTGCAGTGAATGTCGTCGGCCCCGCCCTTGGCACCATTCACATCGGACAGATGCACCTCGATCCGTGACAGACGGTCGGTCAGATGCCCGAGTGCGGATGTGACAACCGTTTCGGCCACTTCGGCCAGGCGTTTGTCGCCTTCAATGTTGGCATCGGTATTCAGTTGAAACTGCATGTCGGTTCTCCTGTGTGAGTGCGTTCACCCTCTGTGACTGGGTCGAGGCCGAAGGGTCGCCCCCGGTTGATCTCCCAGTCGAGGGCGCGAACAGTCTGAAAGCAGGTGTCATCGCGATGGCGGTGCATTGTAGTCTAACCGGCTTATTGTTCTTAGCTGAAAGGATTTCTCAACAGGTCCCATAATGGTTCTTCGAGAAGGAGCAGTATTCGGTTGCCTTGCCGCTTTCGATCATCGCTGCGGTGATGTCGCGTCCGTCTGGCAGGAAACACTGACCGACGATGCGCCCGTAGCGGTCGATGTCGCGCTGGCGGCACGTAAGTTCGTGGTCTGAGGTCAGCCGCGCAAGCTCGGCTGTGGCGGCAGCGCCTCCGGGCGCGGCGGTCTCCGGAGCGTCGAGCCCCAGATCCGGATCCGTACATCCTGACCACTGATCCAGAAGGTGTCGCCATCGACGATGCGAGTGACATGGCCGTTGAACCGGTTCGCGTCGGAGATCTCGGCAGGGTCGTTGTTGGCAACGTCGGCGCCGCTGAAGTCCGAGAGCATACTCTCAAGATCGCCACGATCGGCCAGCATGAAGAGGGCAACCAGGAGCGCGATTATCAGGGCGCCCGTGCGCAGCGGTTTGCGCTTGCGGTGCCGCGATCTGTGCCGCGATCGAACTTGCCGTGTCAATGTTGCTCTCCCTTACTACCCGGTGGTGTCTGGCACCCGGACTGGGTGCGCACAAGGACGATGTTTCCAGCGCTGAGGCACCCTCAATACGCTTGCTGCATCAGGTCAACCGACCTCGCCCACCTATCGGAGCTCTTTCATGCCCTCGACCCGCGAGACGATCCTTGCAGCGCTGACGGCGCAGCTGGCCGCGCGCGCAGGCGCCGAGGTGCGGCGCAACGCGATGCTGCCGGAGCGGGTGCCGGCCGAAGGGCTGGTGATCCTGCGCGACGGCAATCCTGGCGAGCCGGATGTGACGCTGAGCCCGTGGCGGGCCTACTACCGCCACCGCGTGGAGATCGAGGCGTTCATGCCGCCGGGCGCGGCGGAGGCGGCGCTCGACGGGCTCTTGGCCCGCATCGGGGCCGCGCTGGCGCATGACGACAGCCTCGGTGGGCGGGTGGAGCTGATGACGCCCTCGGCGCCGGAGCTGCAGCCGGTGCCGGTGGAAGGCGGCGCGCCGTTTCTGGCGGCCGCGCTGGCGGTCACGCTGGAATACCAGGTCAGCGACCCGCTGAGCGGGTGAGCGCGCCGGACAGGCGCGGCCATCTCGAGACATCACATCTGCACATCACAGGGAGGATCAGCATGGGCAAGCAACGCGCCTATGGCGCCGATGCCACACTCAGGGCGGTGCGGGAGACACAATATGGTGGGGCCACCACGGGCCCGGTGCGGGCGCTCGATTTCAAGACGGCGGATCTGTCGGCGAGCATCCCGCTCGGCGACGACCCGCTTCTGGGGCGCGGGCGCAACGCGCAGGACCCGTATCGCGGGCTGGTCACCGATGAGGGCCAGCTGGAGATCCCGTTCGATCTGCAGGGCACCGGCTGGTGGATGACGGCGCTGTTCGGCGATCCGCAGACCACACCGCAGGCCGCAACCGGGCGGATCACCTTCGCGGAGAATCCCGCGCCGGGCGACACGCTCACGCTGAACGGGGTGGCCTGGAGCCTTGTTGTGGGGGTTGCTGCGGGCGACGAGACGGAGATCGGCGCCACGCTGACCGATACGCTGGCTGCGTTGGCCTCGGATCTCAACGCCGCCACTGATCCCGCCATCGCGGTCGCGAGCTACACGGTCGAGGATGACACGGCGCTGGTGATCACCCATGACGCCACTGGCCCCGACGGAAACGCGTTTACGCTGGACGCCTCGGCCGGACAGCGTTCCGCCCCCACGCTCACCGGCGGCGGCTATCGCCATGTCTGGCGCAGCGGGGCCGACACCATCCCGTCCTTCCTGATCGAGATCGGGCACCCGAAGCTCACCACCCCGGTCTTCTTTCGCCATGCGGGCGCGGTGCTGGAGGAGCTGTCATTCCAGATGGGCCAGGAAGGGCCGGCCAACGCCACCGTCTCGGTCGTGGCGCAGGGCGAAGAGACCGCGAGTGCGACGCTGAACGCAAACCCTGCCGCCTTTGCGCTGCGCCGCTTCAGCCAGGGACGCGGGCGCATTGCGCGCGCAGGATCACCGCTGGCAGGCGTCACGGCCGGCTCGCTGACCTTCTCCAACGGCATCGAGCGGGTGCGGTCGATCCGCGAGGATGGCCGCATCGATGGCGCGGATCCAACGCTTGCCACCTGCGAGGGATCGCTGACCGTGCGCTTCGATGGCCAGACGCTGATGGCCGAGGCCGCCAGCGGCGATCCGGTCGCGCTGGTCTACGGCTTCGCGATGGCCGAGGGCTATGCGCTGACCTTCACGCTGCCGCGGGTCTACCTGCCCAAACCCAAATATTCGATCACCGGCCCGGCCGGGGTCGAGGCGAGTTTCGACTGGCGCGCCGCCGCAGATGCGACCGGCGTGATGCTCGAGGTCGCGCTTCTCAACGATGTCCCAACCCATGGAGCCCCCTGATGATCCGTCTCGACCTGAACGCGTCCCCTGACTGGCTCGATCTCGGCCACGGCGTGCAGCTGCGCGTGGCACCCATCACCACCTCGCTGATGAACCGGGCCCGCGAGGAGCCGATCCTCGCGGATCTGCCGGAAGAGGCCAGCGCGAACCGGCGCGGCATCGCGCTGGCAAAGGCGCTGGCGCGTGTGGCCGTGGATGACTGGGCCGGCGTGCATGATGCCACCGACGCGCCGGCCGCGCTCTCGCCCGAAGGGCTCGACGCGCTTCTGGAGATCGTGCCGATCTTCGAGGCGTTCCAGCTGCGCTATGTCGCCCCGGGCCTGCATCTGGAGCAGGAAAAAAACGCCTCAGCGCCCTCGCCGAGTGGCACTTCGGCGGGGGCGCGCAATACTGCAACAACTGCCCGCACATCTGCCAAGCCTGCCCGGCGCGGCAAAACGCGCCGCTGACGCGCGAGGGCACACTGGCCTGGGACCTTGCATGCCGGGCCACCGGCCAGCTGCGCGTTGCGGACGGGGCGGTGCTCGGCTGGGACATGGGCGCGGTGCTGGCCATGGCCACGGCCGGCGGGCTCGACCCGAGGGCCGCGGTGGAGCTTCTGCCGGTGATCGAGGCGGCGATGGTGCGCGCGATCAACGCGCAGATCCGGGCGCAGCGCCCGCAGTAAAACGACACGCCATAAAAGCAGAGAAACAGGGATCGGAGTCCCAATGACCAGCGCGTCCAAACAGGTGACGGTGCGGCTGGCCGCCGAGGGCGGCCGGCAGGTGCGCGCGGAACTCAAGGGGATCGGCACGGACGGCGCCACCGCCTTCCAGCGGCTGAGCTCGGAAATGGAAGCCGCCAATGCCCGCGCCGACCGGTTCTTTCGCCGGCTGCGCATTTCCGCCGCGGCAGGGGCTGCGGCCGTGGGGGCTGCGGCCACGGCGATGATCCGCAGCGGGCTGCAGATCGTCGACAGTCAGGCCAAGCTGGCGCAGTCGCTGGGCACCACTGTCGCCTCGATCCAGACGCTGGAGCGCGCGGGCGAGCTGGCGGGCGTGTCGATGTCGGGCATCGAGCAGGCCACCAAGGATCTGACGCGCCGTCTCAGCCAGGCCGCGGCCGGGACCGGCCCCGCCGCCGACGCGCTGGACCGGCTGGGGCTGTCGGCCACCGAGCTGATCGCGCTGCCGCTGGACGAGCGCGTCGGTGCGATCAACGCCGCCATCGAAGCCTTCGTGCGGGCGGCCGAGCGCGCCGCGGTGGCGGGCCAGCTCTTCGGCGAGGAAGGCTCCATCGCCATGGGCCGGATCGACAGCGGTACGCTGCGCCAGGCGACGAAAGACGTGCGCGCCTTCGGGGTCGTGGTTTCCGCGCAGGACGCCGCACAGATCGAACGGACCAATGATGCGATCTCGCGGCTGGGGCTGATCTGGCGTGGGCTGGCCAACCAGCTCGCGGTCGCGGCGGCCCCGGCGCTCGAGGCCGTGGCCGATGCGATGGCGGCACTCGCGGAGCGCAGCGGCCCCGTGGGCCGTGCCATAGAGCTTGTTCTGGGCAATCTCGACCGGCTGGCAGCCACGCTTGCAGCGGTTGCGGCGCTTGTGGCCGGGCGCTTTGTTGCCGGGCTGGCAGTTGCGGCCGTCAGCGTGCGCGGGCTGGCCACGGCGCTGGCGCTGCTGCGCGGGGCGCTGATCCGGCTGCCCTTTGTGGCGCTGGTGATCGGCGCGCAGGAGCTGATCCTGCGCTTCGGCCGGCTGGTCGCGGCGGCGGGGAGTTTCTCCGACGCCCTCGATCTCATGCGCGGCGTGGCCGCGGAGGTCTGGGACCGCATGGGCACCGGCGCACAGGCGCTCGGGGCGACGGTGGCGGCCGCATGGGCAGGGATCCGGGCCAGTGTCGCGGACGGCGTGCAGGCCAGCCTTGACGCGGTCGCGCGCGGGGCGTCGCTGATCATCAACACCTGGCGCGGGGCGTTCGCGGCCACGCGCGCGATCTGGTCCGATCTGCCGGCGGTACTGGGTGAGGTCGTGACCGGTGCGGCCAATGCCATGGTGCGCGGCGTGGAGCGGATGCTGAACGCGGTGATCGGACGCGTGAACCGCTTCATCGCAGGGATCAACACCGTGCTCGCCGCATTGCCCGCATGGGCCGTGGGCGATGGCGGGCTGCGCATCGGGGCGCTGGACAATGTCAGCCTTGGCGGTTTTGAGGCCCGGTTCGCGGGCGCGGCACGCGATGCCGGCGGCCGGGCGGCCGAGGCGTTCACGCGAGGATTCGAGCGGGACTACCGCATTCCCGATCTCGGGCTTGGGGCCTATGCCGACGAAGCGCGTGCCACGCAGGACGCGTTGCGCGGAGTGGCCGACGAACTGCGCGCGGCGGCGACCGGGCCGCTGGACT
>Ga0307978_1001121_pt1 | contig 20652 bp, 8 predicted proteins | sample OrgLakmetage1056_FD_203151 | JGI IMG/M metagenome (GOLD analysis project Ga0307978, IMG submission 203151) | Saline water microbial communities from Organic Lake, Antarctica - #1056 | ecosystem: Environmental > Aquatic > Non-marine Saline and Alkaline > Saline | place: Antarctica: Organic Lake...
AACGGAATGTGCAATTTGTATGGAAACTATAAATCTGAAAGGAGGAGGACAACTAAAATGCAAACATGCATTTCATACAGATTGTATTAAAACATGGTTTTTTAAAAACGTAGTGTGTCCAATATGTAGAAAGAATTGTACGAAAAACATGCATAAATATATTAAAATGTAGGTTCACAAAAAATGTAGGTACATAATTTTTTTTCACTATAAGAACATTTTTTTATTTTAAAATTTGAAAAAAATAATATATTTTTTAGATATATCCATTCAGAAATTCTTTTTTTTTACCACCCCCCCTCCGCGAAATGAATAATGTAAACGATCATTATTTACAATTATGTAATTGGTGTTTACAATCTAATGAAACATGTTCCCATAGAGCAAAATTGATGATCGTCATTCATAATGATATTTTTAATTTTTTTGAAATCGAAGAACCTGTGTTCAATTGTGTATTTTACACATGTTTAGGTGCACACGCCAGTTTAATTATGAAAAAAATAATAAAAATAAATGAGAACATATCTGTGAAAAATATACAAGTAAGTATTTACGAGATGAAAGGATATATGTTTCAAAAAGTTAAGTATAATAAACCTCAAACAATTCCCGCGTACGACAAAGTATCCATTGATGTTATAAGAAATATTTGCTTTTATGGTAAAGGAAAAACAACAGAATATTTGAGAAATAATAATTGGGAATTACATAACGAACTTGATACATATCCTATGTTCGTTCAAGGACAGAGTACATTAGATTTTTACGTTTCGAAAGTGAAAGATCGCATTCAAAAACTTGAAAAACTTTTGTATAATTATAAAGGCGAAAAAGTGATATTAAAAAAAGAAGGAGATCTGTTTTTTACGCATTTGGTTTATTACGAAAATTCTATTGGTAAAAAATTGACGAACATTAAAGATAAACTTAAAATACTTGCAAATGATGATCTTTCTAATGAAGTTTCATATAAATTTTTATCAGAACGAAGAAAAGGTAAAAGAATTAATTCTGAAAAGATAAAAAAGGAACAACTTGAAAATTTACTTGAATATATAAAGAATGTTATTCAGTTTTCTTTGCCTGTAGTTAATAAAAAAACCGTTTACTCATCAGAATGTTCTATTTGTATGGAAGATGTTGACGATGATAAACACGGAGGACAGTTACATTGTAGACACGCGTTTCATCACGAATGTATAAAGAAATGGTTTTTTAAAAATACAGCTTGTCCAGTTTGTAGATCTAAATGCGATAATTGTTTATATAAATGCATAAAAGTAAGGGTTTTATAAACAAACAAAAAAAACCGCACTTTTTTTTTTTTTTTTAATTAATATAAACTCGCATTATTCAAGTAAAATGACTTGATTGTTTTGGTCCCATCCATATGTATAATTCAGTATGTTTTACCTCAATAGGATTGCTACTATTAAACCAGTTAATCTTATCAGGAAGTGGATTACTTCTATCGGGATTTATTGAAAGGAATATGGTTGAATTTTCATGATTCTTAGGATATACAGCAGAAAGATATCTGTATTCATTGGGTCTATTTGTTGGTAATCCTGTAGTTTTATATAATCCTGCAAAGTTATCTTCATTAATAAAAGGACATAAGGTACCATAATTTTTACGATTTTGTGTTATTATATCAATTGATCTTGAAGTATTGATAGTAGGCTTTATAAATTGTGTCCATTGGAAATATTGTCCTGTACCATCTGGATTGAAATGGTTATAATCTTCATCTAAATTAACCGATTGGGACGGAACCCATTTGAATAAATAAGAACGTATTCCTTTGTATGGCGTTTTTACTAATAAATCTGTCATTAATCCTGTACCGTCATGAAGTTCTTTCAATCTACTGAAGGATTCTACACCTGATTCCAAAATACGATCCCCTGTATTTTGAGGCGAGTTTTCATGATCTAAAAGCCCCTTAACTGTATCTCTATTCAAAAGAACCCATTTTCCTTTATTAATGTATATACCATAATTTCTATTTCCGTCAATCGCCACAACAATAGGTGTAAATATAAATGTATTATCAGCATTTGAAATTAAAGTGGTACTGTTAATATCTACAGGTTCAAGTGTATTGTAAGCTCTTTTAAATGTCAAATCTGGTAAAGTTTGTAGTTGGTATTGTATTCCGACTTCGGATGAGGAGAACCCATCTGCGTACACAAGATTATCCAAATTGGGGGCTCCAAATAGAGATCCCGTATGCATACCGTCGCTACTAATAGTATTAAGTTTGTTATCAACAAATGTTTTGATAGTCATAGCATTCAGAGCGTCTATATCTACGAAAGATGATCCACCACTCGTTACGAATGTAAAGGCAAACACTTTAATGATATTTGATTTACTACTAAATACGGTTGGAGTTGTTATGGTTAAACTATCAATAGTAGGATCACTCACAGAGAAAACCGTAACATATGGATTATTATCAAGAGACCTATTATCAACAGACGTATTCACATTGAAACGGTAAACATCATCCATTAAATTATTTATATCAGTTGTTTTAGCATATAAATACACATACACGTTGTTCACTTTGGACGCATCTTCTATAATAGCATAAGTGGCGTACAAATTAGAGGATGTATCTATTATTTTAGTTAAAGATATATCTATTATTTGAGAAGGTGTTTGAGAGGCAATAGTTGGTTCTGTTAATATTTCGCCTCCCGTAAATTTATTTAAACCGTCGTCAATTAAGGTGATTAATTCGGATTTACTTAAAAAACTTGTAGTCGCTACTATGGAATATGTTGATTCAAAAGGAATGGTTGCATGTCCTACAAATAAATCACTAGTCAATAATAATTTGACACCATCTGAGTCCAAATGTTTGATAAATGTTTGTATATTAACTGGAGAATTTATCAAAGACGGAGTATATTTACCTTTCAAGTATAAATCACCCCCTTTAATACCAAACATAAACGAATCGGAACGAGATATAATGACATTATCCATAAACATATCATCCGAACTTATTTTTACCCATGCACTGAATGTGATCTCATCCAAGTCGCCCTCATGACTTATTAAATTCGAACCTAAATCAAAATAATTGTTCAATCCGTTAAATGATAAGGCGTTACTATCGACAGTTCCTGATAATGGTACTATTCCATACGTTGATGTAGGTGGTGGCGTTGAATAAGTACCATTATCAGAAGACATGGATCCGTCTAATAAATCGTATGATATTCTATAAATATCATCATTTGTTATAGGATTAAATATTTCATTCAGACCCACTTCCAAATTACTGTATGATACTATTTCTCGTGACGCGGGGGTGGAATAAAAGTTATTACCGTCTCCAATTTGTAATGTAGTAACACCCTCTGTAAAATCAGTGTAATCAATTCCTAATCTGTATTCGTTATGTTTATGTACAATTGGTTGATATCCTTGAATATTTGAATCTAATTTAACCCAAGCACTAAAAGTACTATTTTGTAAATTAGTTTTGTCTAACATGATGTTGTGGTCAATATCTATATATTGAGTGCTACCATCTAATTTAATCGCCTTTGTGTTCATTGGTGTGTCAGCTGTTATCGCGTAAGTAGTATCATCAATTCCAATCAATATACCATGATTTGTGTTGATAGATTCATCAATAATTAAGGTTTTTTCGGATGCTTTTAAGATTTCAAAATTATAACGTAACAACATCTGGTTTTCGAATACAGCCTCATAATTTAATAAAATTTTCTGTCTAGTGAGCGCCTTGTTGTACATAATAAGATGATCTATTTTTGTGTTTATTAATGTATTCAATCCACCTAATTTTAATTCCTTAAAAAATGTTACATCTTCAAAATTGGTATGTAATCCAGTCATAGGTTCCAACGAGGAACCCTTATATATTCCGTTCAAATAAAATAGTACAGATGTGTCCGTTAACACGAAGGACAAATGATACCATTTATTATTATCTAAAGTTATTTTTTGGCTAACCATAGTATGACCCATACCCATTTCGTTTGTAAGATTAATCACCATTCGGGTCTTGTTGTTATCGTTTGTAATTTTTATTAAAACCGTTTCATTTCTTTCTGTGGATAATTCCATAATACCTGTCGGTATACTTGAATTTGGAGTCATATACCAAAACATCACTGTCATATCATTACCATTCAATTTTGCACTAGTAATATCATCATTGTACAAAAATCCAGTTGGGTCAGAAAGGATAATGGATTTACTTCCTGTACGCGGGTATTCAGTTTCAATATTTACTATATTTTGTGTGCGAAGAGGTAAATCAACGTATCTTTCATTTGTATAAACGTTGCTTCCTGCATAACTACTAAACGTATCAAACGTGTATTCTAACACTCTGTAGTGACTTAAGAAAGCGCTACATATCTCTTTTCCTGTCAAAAAGCGTCTTGTCCAAAAGAATACGTAATTGAGTGTTCCATCCAACCCTCTACTCGCTTCTCCTACACTTATATTACCTACTAAGAAATCCATGTGTGATGACGCTATTGCTGAATAAGCTTGTGTATAAACATTTCCGTTAACTGAAAGAAGAATTTTTCCTACTCCAATGGATAACCCAATTTGAGTTGATATACCTTCTGTTATACTGAGAGGTATACTGATTTCACCACCATTACCCCATGTTAGTTTGAAATTTTCATTTAATTTATCATATAATAATTTGTGGTTTGTATCCTGGAAAAATATCATATTTTCAGAAGAATTTGCAGATAAACTCGTAAATGTAAAATCTATCATGTATGTGAAATCAGTGAATGTTTGATTCACAGGTAAATGTTCATTTTGATAAAGAATATAAGAGGTTCCATTGAATATAGAGTGTTGAAGTGTAGGTGTTGTTTCTAAAGTAATATTTGAACTTGAACCAAAAAATCCTTCGGTACTTTCGTACTCTATTTCTGGACCGCCCGTTTCATTACCAAAAGATGATATTAAATCGGATAACTCATATGGTTTCATAGTTTTAGTAAATGGAAGAGTTGTTACATTCAGAATGTTACCGAAAGATACATCATTATCGTCTCCACCATGTTCTATAGTAGCGAAATAGAAAATATCATACTCTGTAGATTCTTTAATACGAACCACAACTCCATGGGCATTTATAGCATGAGTAAACAAATATACATTTAACAATTGACTTACTACGTTATCTCTATTGTCAGTAATATCAATCAAAGTTTGGATGGCGTTGTTTTGAAATGAAGGTTCGTTACTTGTCATAAATTGATATAACTCGTTTGAATTTAAGACATCAACTCCTGTAATGTATTTGTCTGTAAATTCATGTTCCATAGCACAAACATACAAGGAACATTCGTGATACGAATCATACACTGCAATATTCGAAACCGAGAAACGATGAGAACCGAGATGAGAATTTATAGCATTTCCACCTACGAATAAAGGTATACTTGTATCAGTCCAAACAGTGTCTCCGTTTATAGTTGTTACAGCGCTAATATTTTTAGCATAATCTGTTATTGTTGCGGAAACATTATATTGTGTATTATCTTGTAAACCAGTTATATTGAATAAGGTAGATAATGGATCCATATTACGTGTCATGGTGAATGTTTCAATATTACTTTGTGTAGTGTTCAATGTTTGAACCATAGTGATTTGAAGGTCCATATCACCAAAGGTTAATTGTTCAGGAAGAGTAAATGTAGGGAACGAAAATGCAATATTGCTACTAGATACTGAGTCAAAGTCATAATTAAATGTAAAGACAGGAGGTGTGTTATCGATAGTAACATCGTCCACAACACGTGTTGATAATGAGCCTGTGTAAGGAAACTGGTTTAAGTTGGAATAGGAAGTACCAAATAGTTCAATTTCAAAAGAAGCTATTCCATCCATGTAAGTATTTTGAACCACATTAGATACTGTCCATAGATCACCTGTTAATGTAGGTGATAATTGGGAAGTGTTCATAAGAGTTACCTTCTCAACCAAGTCAGTACTTTCAACGCGATATTTTGTTTTCCAATTTAGATAGACTATATCTCCTGTTTTTACATAATCTCTACCGGTACTTGTTGTTAGAGTGACATCCTCAATTAAATTAAAAGTACTAATAGTACGCCTTACATCGGCATATGTAAATTGACCCACATCATCCTCTACATATGCATACACATAATAGGTAGGTAATCTTCCAGTGATTAATTGTCGTATATTATTTCTATCGTAATAATGTTCTAGTGATGCTGTAGGTGTAGTTGCTACATTAAAAGGTAAGTTAGAAGCTATGAAGTCCGCATTATCAACTGGATAATTTACAGAAGTATCAATAAAGGTTTTAACGGCATCTCTATTGACAAACAATGTTTCGTGAACAAACAGGTGGGTTGTGTAATTTGTATGCAAATCGTTAAATTCTACACCTCCTACTTCAACGCTTAAGATATTATCATGATTCACATGAATATTTTCTAGTGTCATATCTATGCTGGGTAATGATGTAGAAAGAGTTGACGGACTTGAAATTGTAATATTACTGGTTAAAAAGTTATTGGACATGCTAATAGTCAACGAAGGAGTGTAAAATCCACCTTCAACTAAATTGGAAAAGGTAAAGTCATTCGCAATTGTTGTACCATCGCTATATTTGTATAAATTGTCACTATCATAAAAAATGTTTTCTAAAAATACATCATCTACATGATCCAATTCTCCACGCAAATGTAAAGTCACATCAAACTTGCGTTTTCCGGTACGAATTATATTGTTACTATTCATAATAACTGTGTTCAAAAACTGGGAACTACCTCCCACATCACCCTTTAATACAAGTGTAGTTTGTAAGGCTGTGTCATTTATGGGTTCTTGTAAATATAATTGGTTTTGTATTGTTATTCTTTGATGACTATTATTTTGAAAAAGAGTACCGTCCATAGTTACTTCAAAGCCTTTAAAACCTTCTTCCTCTGCTGGGCTTATAGAACGAGAAACAGTCCAGTTTTGATTTGATAACACATCATCCGATGTAACTGTTGCGTTTTCTCCTCCAATTGTTACACTCAATCTGTCGATCATTTCTGCGTACTGTGTTGAAAATTTTAACGTAAGAGTTTCATCATAATATGCTAAGGTTGAATCGTGCACATTACTTGACATAAAAGATGTAAATGAAATAATTTGACCAATTGGGTTTAATACAGATGAAAAATTTGTTTGTTTAACCGTTTGAGTTTCTGAATCAATTAAGTAATAATTTAGGTAATATTGGTTACCGGTAATAATTTGATCGAAAGAAGAAGTGCCATCGTAATATTTAGTAAGCACTATGTTTGAGAAGCTACCACCTACATTACTGGTCACGTTACTCATCGAATATACAACGTTGTCTCTTTCAGCAAGATTTGTTATTGACAGTGAGTTACTTTTGGCTGCTTCCATATTTTCTATTGTGTAATTATTTGACGAAGATAGAAACATAAAAACATCATTTTCTATATTATCATAAAGTTGTCCTTCCAGTTTATAACCTAAATGTATACCTTCTGAATATATTTCTTGTTTTGTAATATTTGTTGTTATAGAAATTGCATCCAATGTTTGTAAAAGAAAACGGTCTCCTTCAGGTGTTTCGTATACGTTTCCAGCGGCGTCAGTTATTTTAACACCCATTTGGTAGAATGTAGAGCCATCTAAATGGGTTATTATAGGTTCTATCGGAAAATTATCATAAATTCTCTTAGTATGTCTACTATTTGGATTGCTATTATTTATCGCAAAGAATTCAAAAATGTATCCTTGGTAATCTTCAGTTATGATATTACTCTCAGAATTACTAACAAATTGAAGATTTTTGAATTTAATTTCATTTGGATTTAAACTCATATTGCTCTCAGTGAAAATATTAGAAATATTTAGAAGCATTTCGGGTTCAGTAGTATCTATAAATACCTTATCTACAAAACTTATAAGATTAGAATCACCGCTATATGTAATATCATACTCAACAAACGCATTAGAAGAACTCCAATCACTTGGTACAACAACGTTAGAAAGCGTCCATGTTCGACTATCCCCATTCGATTCTGCTTCAAAACGTAAACCCATTACTGTAGCATGGAAGTCATTTGAGGAAGAGTTGTATGCTGTTGTCCAGTTAAAATGTATTGTTTGGTTACTAGATACGGTCCATCCAGCTGGTTCTGTAACAATGGAAGGGGTTCCGAAATTGTTTAAAAGGAACGTTTTTGGTACATTGACAACGGCTGTATTGCTACGAGCGTCTATCGCAAAAAGATTTACGTAATAGGTGCTAAAATCGGGGTTCATAGGTATAGGGCCAATATCTGAAAGTGAAGTATAAAAATCGTGTGCTTCTGAAATAGATAAGGCAGCACTTAAAGTATTCTTTGGAACTGGTGTATCTGTTAGACGTATACCTCTATTGTGCAACATATAAAAGTCTTTTAATTCATCCTCAAAATCATCCTTAGAAAAGTTTGATGTGAATATAGAGTAATAAAGGTCTACCGCGCTAGAATTGTCTATCACCTTAATATCATTAGCACTTATTGTCATATTTCCTGCAGCTGAAATATTAAATACACCATATGTTATTTTGGGATAATCAAATCCCGTATTAACGCTTCCTGAATGATACTTGAAATCGGTAAAGCCTAACTCTGTTGTAGCGGAAACTACAATGGTGTATGCGGTACTTTCTTCTATGTTCGAGTATAAAACTGTATAATCTGGAAAATTATTAAATGTTGAAGAGTTCGAATTATACGTTATGTTGTTATAAGTAACGACGTTAGTATGATCTTCCATACTATATATAGACAGATCAAAAGGATATCCAAATTTGATATCAAAATTGAAATCTAAAGAATTTAATACAGTTTTAATGAAACTATTTCCTCCAGAACCTGTTACTTGTAAAGTGTTGTGTTTATAAAGTATATTGTCATCAGGATTAGCAGATACCATCCAAGTGTTACCTAATGAGAGATCTTGTTGAATAAACACAGATGTGTCGTCTATATCATCAGTATTGGGAAGATAGAATAGACTACTATTTTTTCTAAGTTTTACTCGAAGTTTACCTTTAGGGGTACTAGGTGTAACATTATATGTATATGTGAATTCTGTCAAATCTGCGTTAACGGTAAAATAATTACCATGGGAATCAGTTTGATTTCCATCTGAAAATCTAAAAGTATCTGAGGAGAAAAAAGCATCCGTTGATGGTAAAGGTTCTATCAATTCTACTTTAATAGTTGAACTGTCGTTTTCTTTTAACAATGTAGACCATCTTATTGTGACCGTATCTCCTGTAATTGCTATCTGTTCTTTACGAGATGTAAACACAAGCCTATTTGAGGATAAAACTGCTAAAGAATTAACTTGTTGTCTAAAAATTATCCCACTGTCTGAATACTTTGTATAGATATTCGTTGAACGTGCACCACTGTCCTTAATCACCATATACAGATAGTAATCGGTATCTACGGAAAAATAAACCAGATTTGTACCGTTCCATTCTTTCTCCATAACAATATTGCTAAATGCACCATCGTTACTGTTTAGTTCACTTCCATTTGTTATCACTACATTACGGTCAATATGATCATCAAATGCCATTCTTAAATTTACATCATCAATATGGTAATTACTTGTAGACATCATAGCATAGACGTTGTAATTGGTTTGTTCGTCATACGCAATTCCATCAATTTTCAAATAAGGATAACCGAATTCTTCATTATTTAAGAGTTCGATTTCAGTAATACTTATATGAGGTGGAAAAATATCACCAATAAAAAATATATCTGAGTTGTTACTATCAAAAATAGGAAAATAGTCTGATTTATTGTTCATATGATCTACAACATAGGCGAACGCTCGTATATCTTCTGTATAACTAAGCCCGGTTATGCTCAATTCGTTTAATACAGTATCTATATTTCCTTGATTGGATCTAAAACTTGTTGGAGCGCGGTTTATCTCAAAATCTTGTATATCTGTATATTCACGAAAGTGAGCATCTGTCAATCCAAAAACATGAAGCACATAAGGTGTGTTTATTCCGTATTGAGGAAAGGTAGCATTTGTAGCACCATCAGAAGTAACAAACGTCTCATTATAATACGTATTACTCGAATAAACATGACTTGATGATGCACTTGGAACAACATCCGTTATAAACGCATCTGAAACACTATCAAATCTTACTTTAAACACACCATTGTTTGCCGTAACAACTTGTACTTTCACGTCGGTTGGTGCGATATTATCTACAATAAAGTTTTTTTTTGATGATTGAATGTTTGATCCATCTACAAATAAATTATAGTCATAATCAAATTTAATTTCTACGTTCGATAAGGAAATAAAATTTGAAGGAAATCTATTTGCAGAACACACGTAAAATCCATCTTCAATACCTTCATAAGAAAGTGAAATATTATTAATTCCAGTTGTATCCCGAAGGATAACGTCTACTGTAGTAGTAACGTATTCAGTCTTAAATTTGTAAAATAACTTACTTTCAGCGGCATCAGATAGATATGGGTATAATGGGTCGTAAACCAATGTATTCACCACTGTGAAATCAGACTCAGTTATTGTATAGGTGTCTTCAATATATCTGGGAGGATATTCAATAGAATTCGTACTAAAATCAACTTTTATAAGTGTCAAAGGACAAAAATCCATTTTATTATTCCAAGAGGGTTCATTTGTCCACCCACTTGTGCCGATTAACATACGTTTATTTATAATGGTAAGGTTGTATAAGTTTAAATTAAGACCTTCTAAAGAAGAATATAAGATAAAATCGTCCTGGTTTTTTTTTATAAACAACAAGAGTTTTTCAGTATTGATTGATAAAGGATTATATGTTATACGAAATGTATATTCGGTACCACCGTTTAGCCCATGATCAGTTTGATTAATTCCAGATTTTAATGTAGATTTAATTGTATCCTCTGGGTTTTTACCAATTAAACCAATGACCGGAATATTATTTTCCATTGGATTAGTTGGATCTGTGCCAATAGTAATTTCTCTTGAGTTTGTTCCTGCTACGTGTGTACCAAACGTTAAAAAATTTCTAGCTTTTGTCCAATCAATTGCTGGAAATGTCATTTTTACAGAAATTGAAAATTTACTATCTGAATCATGCATATCATTCAAATCAACATATATAACGTCATCATTATATTCTATATCAAAGGTCAGATTCGTTAAATTTGTTGTAGTATCATTTTTTAATTTTCTAAATGGGGTGCTATATAAAGTACTACTTACGTTGTCCACAGTTATTGAAGCTCTAGCAAAAGAACCCTCCGCAGGCCATGTGATTACTTTCTTTTGCATATTTTGAAATTCTTGTTTTATAATATATTATATAATTTAGATTCTTATCCATAAAAAATAATTGTATTGTATTTTATTTTTAGAGAAAAAAAAATAAAATGGGATAAAGCAGCCTCCTAAGTTAGGTTTTTGAAAAAAAGTATTAGTCGAAAAAATTCGACAAGGAAAGGGTAGAGTGGAGCTTATAACTTACATTTAGGAGGGTTGAAAGCGCGTTTTTAATAAAATACAAAATTAAATTTAACTTTTCATTTTTTTTTTTTTTTTTCATATTCTAAATGTGACATTTGTACCTGATACATTGAAGAATGAAGACTTAAATCTTATTCCGGTTCGTGTTTTTGGTTGGACTGTACTACCACCTACTACTGTACTTTTTCCAAAAGATGATTGTATCACTACAAAGTCGTCTGGAATAAAATTGTATGTAAGCATAATATTTTCAATTACAGCGTTATCAGTTGCATTAAGTGTATAACCTGGTCCATTTTTAATATATGAGTAAGTGTATCTCAATAATTTGCCTATCCATTTTTTACCTATTTTATCGACAATAATTTCCCCAGCTTCATTAAACCAACCTAATACAGAATTATACGGTACTAAACTAAATTTGGAATCATTTACGCAATTTTTCCAATTTTTTATAGAAATTTTTGGATATAAATAGAAATCATAGTATTGTACAGTTTGATAATCGTTTTCGTAAATACCCGTAGAAGCTATTTTATTATGATAAAGTGTGCGTCCTATTCTTCTAGTATCAGCATCATCTGGTGCTAAATACGCAAATTTAGATGGATTAGCATGTGTCTCTGTTTGGCTCAATGTAATTGTTTTAAAGTATGATATATATTGAAGCATAATTTTATTTGAGATATATGAACCGTTATTTATAGGCTTTACAAATTCTGGTATCATCAATTCACCTGTCAAATATCCCCACGGAAGTGTTCTAGAGTATACTCTTCCCGAAACATTTTCATACATGAAATCATTATAAAAATTTTCGAATTCGGAAACACATTTTTGAAAAAATTCAATGGAATTAGGAATAAGTTGTTTCGTATTGTATATCTCGTTTAAACTTTTGGGTTCATATGGTGCAATATAGAAAGTGCCATTTTTATGTGTACCATCTTCAGACAATAGTTCAATATCAACAAATTTAGTATTTTGTTCTCTTACAAGTTTTAATAAAGAATAATCAATATTACCAAATTCGTCTGTTCCAATCATATTTGCACCTGATAACTGACTTCCATTTAGTAACTCGATTGAGTTATTTACATGATACACATACAATTTATGAATTTTATCTCCAGCTTTTTCGTGATTAGAGTTGAATGTAAAATTTCCGTAAAGTTTGTATACGTCGGTATCAGACGAATCCATATTAACGAAATCAAAATCGTCAAATTGATCACCTCCTTTACCAGTAGATCTCAATGTTCCTCCGTTTGTAAAACTAATACTGTCCAATTTAAGAGGAATGGTTGTTGTCAATACGTTATTAGTAACATCGTACAATATTTCTCCACTTGTATCATTTTGTCCAACATTTATAGATGTGAAATAACCTTTTGAAAATCTAAGATTTGAATCACCAATGTTTATATTATCGTTTTCAACAGGTAATAATGTATTGACTATATTACACATTGACATAGTATCCACATGAAAGTTTGAAAGAGAGTGAATGTCGTTAGTAAAACTTGAAAGTGGAAACTCTGCAATACCCGATAACTCACGAATGTAGCCAGTAAACAAACTAGATGAAGGTATTTTAAGAAAATGGATACTTTGTACCTGTACATTTGAAGCTGTTATGGTTGCATCAAAATGAACTAAGTCATTATTAAAACTTGTCAAATTAACTGATTTTTGAGGTTTATCAAACCACAATCCACTACCTTTATTATAAAAATGATTCAATGTCATATCATTTTTAAATTTACTAAGTTCTATAGCGTTTTGATAATTTCTCAACCATGTGCTATTGTTTGTACCATTTGCTGGTATACTATCCCATTTTAAACTTTCACTAGTCCCTTTAAAATTAATAGAACCACCAACATTAATAAATTCTACAAGTGTTGCGTTTTTTATACTTTCGGTATTAACCGTTATTCCGTCACCCATCTGAATTTTCTCTGAAACATACATTTTATCATAAACTTCCAAATCATAATATGTCGAAGTTGAAGAATTAGAGGCTCCTACGATTACTTTTCCACTTTCAAAATATATATTAGCTCCATTAGCATCCCATAACCCCCCAGGTCCACCGTTACTTGGAAATCCAAGATGAAGTTCCTCGTTAGCTTCATAATTAGAAGTTCCAAAAATGGGGAAATTACTGTGAGCGTCAGTCCTTCTTACAACACCCTCTCCAAATGTCGCAATTCTTTGAGTATGACCACCATTTGAACTATCATACTTGTACAATTCGAGAGCGTCTCTGTCTGTAATTCTAAATCCGAAACCAATCTTCACATTTCGATCGGTATTCAAGGATACAACATTTAATGATTTCGCTATCATTGAACCATTCACAAGTTCGTCACCCAACACTTGGAGACTACCGGTATACACCGACATATCCGCGTCAAACTTAAAGTTATTAATGAGATCATTTCCGCCTGCTGTTAATGTACTAACAGAATCAACAATATTGTATTGAAATGTTGTTTTAGAGATAGTCGTTGTTTGATGAGCATCAGTACCGGATACAACCATTTCATTTTTACTGGTAAACTTCAATACATCAGTATTGGAGTCAACTGACATCTTACCTACATTGTCAATCCCACGAACAATGAAATTAATTTCACCTGTACTACCCAAAGTAAGTACAGTTTGATCATTATTATAACCTTCTTCCCTCGGTGTTAATGCCAAAATACTATTCGTCAATACACTGTCAACTTGTGTATAATTACCTGAATACTCTGTATACATATTCAATCCGTTGGTGTTTAGATCATCGAACTCAAGTTGTCTAGCATCCAAGTTAGTAGTCATATTTGCTTTATTTTCAGAATAGATAAAAAACAAAATGTAACTATAATTTAATATGTTTTATTAAAAAAAAAATTGTTTTAATTTTTTCTAATGTACAAACATCTTCATAAAAAATAAAATATAAACATATAATATTTAATTTAAAAAATAAAATGAAAGCATCAATACCTAATCTAACATCAATGACATCGATGCCTGGTATAGCATCAATGTCTTCAATACCGGGTTTACCTTCCATGCATAAAAAAGGTTTATCTGATTTGTTAGATTTTTCACTTATACGATTCGGATTGTCAAACCCATATCTAACGGCAATATTCTCTGTAATTATCATAGTAGCTTATCTTTTTATGATATCACCATATCGTCCACGTACACCCAGTTATTTATCATACACAACAAACATTGAAGATCAGGTAGAAGAATGGATCACCCATTTATCAAATGATTTGATGAATATATATTTTTTAAAAAACGAAGAAGTTCACATAATTGACGCAATATTACCAGGAAGTGCTTCAAAAATCAAACAATTATGTGATAAGATGGATTTTTTTATTCATACTGCTGATTCGGACATTTCAAATGAATATAATGATGCTAATAAAACTAAAATTATCGAAAAATTAAATATCATTAAAAATATTTTCAGTAATCTTGACAACGGTGAAAATATAGATGCATTTATTAAATTTAAAATATTTGATTTTATCATATTTATTCATAACAATTTTTGTAAAATGGATGATATAGGTGCATATTTCTTTTACAACAATAACTATTTTCATAATCTTACATATTTTGTCAATAGAAATTTTCAAATAATGGAGGATTCTCGGAAAGTGGGATCTTCTCCACCGTCTATTAACAAATCAGCAAACAATAATATTTCATACAAAGAGAGTATAATTCCGTTTGTATATGAATCCTATATGAAAAACGTTATGGACGCAGTTAACAATACTACATTAAAAAATGACGATGACGACGATGCAAAACCTACAGCTAAATCTGAAACTAGTGTAACAGGTAAAATACAGGTATCTGTATTTGAAAAAAAAAATAAAATGTTGTGGCAATTTCTATTATCCAAAGTGAAAGATATTTCTTCAACAAATAAATCGTTAATAATAATAAATGCTCAAATAATTAATACATTTTTCATAAATATTAAAACTTCAATAAATATTGATCAAATAATGAAATATTTTGAAGAAGATGATACCGACGAAAATATAAATTATTTCGAAGATGTTGGTATTCTAAATGGTTTAAATAGTGAATTACAATCTGCTTGTTCATTTAACGAAGAAGAACCAACTTCCAAATTTTTTTATGAGTTTGAAAATATGCTATATGCCTTTGAAAATGAATACGGAAGGGGTGCTTTAATTAAAGAACCTTCTCTTATATCAAAGATAATGAATTTGTTACATGAAATTGTGCTCTTACATCATTTTAATAAAAACAAATCTATTATAGACAAGGCAATAAGTGTAAAAGAAAAAATAACCGTTAATCATTTCAACGCCTTTTATTCAGTTCAAAACTTACAGATATCGTGTGGAAAACAATTTCCTACACTCATCAATAACGACAGCAATCAATCGATAAATCTGAACAGGGATAAATATATGATAAATATAATAATTCAGAAAATAATCATTTCAATAGTAAATACGTGGAAACTTATGGGGAATGGGTTAATTAGCATATTTTCAAGAAAAATATTTTCATTTCATTTGAAAGAAAACAATGATACCCTAAATATGCTCATGCAATACCCTTCCAATTTTAGAATGTATTTACGAAGCATTCAAAACAATCCCGGTGGTTTTTTATTAAATGCTTTGAAATAAAAAAAAATTTAAAATTTTTGTTGTTTTAGTGTAATCATATCTTTCTTGACATTTTGAATCATGTTCGGAATTTTTAAAAAGTTGTTAGCGCCATTAAAAATTATTGTTAAAATGGTGTTGGCTGTTATCCAGTTGGTCCTAAAGTTGATCACTATGTTAGATGTCATATTTGATCCCATAAAACTAATTCAACTTTTGGTAAAATTAACGATTGCGTTGATGATGTTTCTTCTTGCTATGCTTGACATACTTGGAACCGTTTCTGGTGTATTCGGTTTTTGTATGTATCTTGTATATGCTATTGTAATGACCATTTTCAGGTTCGTTTTAATGGTATTTAACGCTCTTATTTTTATAATAGATAACTTTCCATTATGGAGAGGTTTTTTTAGACAATTTTTGTACAATTGGATCGCAGCAAGGGAGGAAGATATACGAAATTGGTATATGTTGTCTTCATATGAAAAAGGTAATAGTCCAGGTCGCCTTATTACTGCTATGGCACCGTGTTCAGACAATTATAAACCGCATGGATTTCTTTGTAAACGTATCAATGAAAGATTACCTTTATTTTCAATCCATGCTAATATATATCGCTTAAAAAATGGCGAGGATCTTAAAGGAAACATTTTTCCAACACCCATAATTGTAACACAAAAATTCAAAAACTTTTCAAAAAGAAATAAACAAAATTTTATACGTAATGAAAATAAAAGTTTACAACAATATCATGAAAATATGAATTCTACAATGAAACCTTATGAACAAATGACAAAAAACACATGTCAAAACTTGGAAAAATTAGATGAGGATGACATTTCATTAGATGACAAAGCTATAGTAGAACAATTATGTAATGCCAGATATTGTCGTGATGGTAAATTTGAACCATTTTGTGTATCCTTAGATAACATTTCTGGAAACATTTACAAAAAGGATCTCATAGAAAATTATTTACAATTAGGTACATATGGGTTAGTTATATTTATGTTATTATCGGTAACAATTTTAACATTTAATATTGACTTTGAAGATTTTAAAAATTATATTGGTAATATACAAGCACCTTAGAGACATTATTATGCTCAATGAAAAGTTTTTTACTTATCTGTATCACGAGAAAGGTTCTTCTTGTATTCCATCAAGTTCATTATACCCATCTGTCTATTACAATTTCTACAAATAGGTTCCAAATTATTTAACTCAATGCTACCACCTTTACAATGGGGTATAATATGACCGCATTCCATATTTCCATAGGCTAACTCATCATCACATGAGTAACACTCTCCAGGATTTTTACCTTGGTTCCTCTTATTCCAAACATCTAATTTCAAATCTTGTGGGATATGTGATCGAACTTTACAGAATTTGGAAAGATTAATTGATCCTGGGTTATCATTATTATCTATACAGTCTAAACAAATATGAACCCATTCAAAATTTCTCCATATTCCTAACATGCACTTATTATTTTCTGATTTCTTCAAACATTTATCAAAATTTGAAGAAAGATCATTTCCAATTTGATTATTTTTGATATTTTCGAAGTTATCTAAAATGTGATCATTTAATTCTTGAACTGTTTTGATGAAAAGATGAACATTTGATATTTTTTTTGTTATATTGAAATCTTTGAAATATTTCATCATTACATCTTTATTAAAATGAGGACATTTACACTGAGAAGTAGTTTTAAAATATCCTTTATACCTCTCACAAAACCATTCAAAAAAATCCTTTATATTCGTCCAATTATCATCTAATTCTAATGGGTGAATAGGATTATGTTTATTAATTCTACCATAATAAAAATTAAACTCATCCATAGTTTTTAAATTATAAACCACAACAGGCAGACATTGCTTAAACTCGTATCCCAATTTTTTTAACCTTGAAAACATTTCTAGTCTATGTTGTCCGTCGAGAACAAACATTTTATTTTCATACAGTCCACATGTAAGACTTTGAGCAATAGAAAAACTTCCTTCCCTTTCAAATTCTTCGATCTGATCTTTCACCAGTGAATCAATATATTCTTCGTTTAACAATCTTTGAATAGATGGAATATTATACGTTAAAATTTTATTTATTGTTTCCATTTTTACAATTGTTTTTTCTGGTAATACATTCATACTTTTAATACTTGGGTGTTTGGTTTACAATAGATATTTGTATTAAATCTTTTAAGTAGGATTTGTTTGACAAAAAAGATGTATAGTTTATCTTAAAAAAAACGTTTTAAAAAAAAATATTACGTTTTAGTTTCCTTTTACAGTCTTTTTTGGTGAAGTCTTTTTTATAGGAGTTTTTTCAGTCTTTTTTGGTGAAGTCTTTGGGCTCCAAATTGGAGTGGCAAATGGAGTCGCAGATGGATTCTCCTTTGGAGACCAAATTGGAGTCGCAAATGGAGTAACAGATAAAGACGCAGATGGAGTCGCATCAGAATATTTTTTGCTATCTTCCAACAATATTTTAAGTTGTTGGACTACTTGATTGATGTTGATACGTTTGTACGGATTAATATGACTTGCATCCTCTCCAATTTTCTTACATCTGTTTAAGAGCTGGTTACTATTTTTTTTAGAAAGGGTATGCATAGTCGTGAGTATCACAATTCCGAAGGAGAATACGTCTACCTTACTTGCAAACTCATCATTGTATGCTTTATTAAACTGGATTATTTTTGTTATCTTATTTTCGATAAGTTTTTCTCTGATGGATTTTAAAGTTTCGTCGTAATCTTTACACATTCGGTTATAAATTTGAGTTCCAATACCATTTGTTTCATTTTTTTTATCCAATGTAGTGTAAATTCCGATATGCTCAGGTTTATGTTCATCGTATTCCTCTTCTCTGTTTCTTAAACCACCCGTCCTCATCTCGTTTTGGTGCATCATATGAATACGAAACTCTGGTGGATAGTACGGATACTCTGAATTAAGGACAAATGTATTTTTCTCATTGTAAATTTTATTCGTATCTATTGATAATCCAAAGTCTATCAATATGGGTCTATTATCAGTATCAGTTATAAGCAATGTATATCCAAATGAGTGTAATTCTTACCATTAAAGAACGCAATCCCTTCCGCAAATTCAACCAAGTGACTCACGATATCTCTAAAACTATACTTTCTTGTCTTAAGGTATTTCTCAAAGTCGATCCCTTTATGTTTGTAGATAATTTGGTAGTTGTCGTCTTGTGCCATTTCTCCGTTCATCCATATACATTTGTTTTTATCAATATCTTGAATAGCTTCGTATTTGACTTTACATGACTTAACCATTGGATTAGAATACTTGGCTTCCGTGTCATAACGTGCAACCTTTATTAATTGAAACAATTCATCCTCATAGCTGAATATATCTTTGAATATTTTACTGATTCCACCGTTCTTTGAACCATCTGCACAATTGATGCTTGGATAAAATGCACACGCGTATCCGCCTTGACCTAAAAGCTCGCCACCTTTTTTACGCATTATTTTATTAATATAAGAGATATATAAATAAAATGAAGATGTTATTATAAAAAAATGTACTTTTTCATGCGGCAAAAGCCGCTGACCGTTTTCAGTTATTGCTTAAAATATGACGGATCTCTTTGAAATTTTTGGAAAACTTTTTTTGCGAACCGTTTTCTTATTGTGAGTCTAATTTAAAAAAAAAAAAAAATCAAATTTCGAGGAATCATAAATATCGTCATCTACATTAACATTTTTTTTTTTCATTTAAAATATATCATTGGAGTTTTTTTTATCCATTTTTTAATATCTGTATAATTTAAAAATGCGTAAAACAGGTGGTGAATTTTTAGGTCAAGGCGCAGCAGCTTGTGTAGTTTCTCCGCCCATCAAGTGTATCGATGGGTCAACGCAAAGTGAAGGTGTCGGTAAATTATTCCATGATGAGAACAGTGCTTTTCCTGAAATAGATGAAGCCGAAAAAGTCAAATTGATGGACCCGAATGCCGATTATACGAATCCAATACTAAAACATTGTGTATTCCTACGCAAAGATATTCCGGAAAATGATCGAGCAAAATGTACAGTGCTTTTACCGGATTTGGAAGGAATGCAATGGGCACCGGATAATGAACTTGGGCACCTGCGACACTACCAAATAATCTACACACATGAAGGGGTAGACTTCGAGAAATACCTTGAGACAAACCAGTATAATATTGAAGAGGTCTTAGGTCACTTGTTACAATTTGCGAAAGGGATTGCGTTCTTTAATAGTCAGCATAAATACAGTCATATGGATATCAAAGCACCTAATTTGCTTATAACTAAAGAGGGAAAAGCTTTATTAATCGACTTCGGGTTGTCGAAATCTACAAATGAAATTTACAAAACCGATTTTCTTTTACAAAATCC
>Ga0307978_1001136_pt1 | contig 20509 bp, 16 predicted proteins | sample OrgLakmetage1056_FD_203151 | JGI IMG/M metagenome (GOLD analysis project Ga0307978, IMG submission 203151) | Saline water microbial communities from Organic Lake, Antarctica - #1056 | ecosystem: Environmental > Aquatic > Non-marine Saline and Alkaline > Saline | place: Antarctica: Organic Lake...
CGCCAACCTGCCAGCTCAGCCTTACGGCAGAAGAGACGGGCGGCTGCACGGACGGCGATGTGACAGCGACGCTGACGGTGTCGGACGCGGGGGGCAGCGCCCTGGGCTTTGAAGTACAAGTAGATGGTTCTAGCGCTGGCACGTTCAGCTACAGCGGCAGCGGCACGACAACTGTGCAGGTGCCCGTAGCTGGTGACGGCCAGGCGCATGATATCCAAGTTGCAGACCTGGAAGATGGTACTTGTTCGGCGACTACCAGCATAATGACTACCGATTGCACGGTCCCCTGTTCGCTCACGGACTTAAGCGCCACGACCGGCGGCAGCGCCGTGCAGACGGTCAATGTAGAAGATTTTTCCTTCAGCCCGCAGAGCATAACCATAGCGGCGGGCGATATCGTAGAATGGGCCTGGACGGGCTCGGTGGCCCACACCACGACCTCTGATGCGACTTCCGGGCCTGATAGCTGGGACAGCGGCCTGCTTGGGCAGGGGTCGGTGTACCAGTCGCCGGTGCTCAGCGCAGGCGTGCACCCGTACTACTGCATACCGCACGGCGGCCCCGGCGGGCAGGGCATGGCGGGCACGATTACGGTGCAGGCGGACTGCACGGGCGGGCAGGTGCAGGCGAACCTAACGTTCAGCGCCAGCGGCACGGGCGTAGACGGCTATGAAGTGCTGGTGGACGGCACGGTGTCCGGCACGTTCCCCTACGACGGCAGCGGGCAGAACAGCGCCTCGGTGGCAGTCCCCGGTGACGGCGGCGCGCATACGATTACTGTGCGTGATGCAGCGGACAACAGCTGCAGCACTTCCACGACGCTGTCCACGCCGGACTGCAATGCGCCAACCTGCCAGCTCAGCCTTACGGCAGAAGAGACGGGCGGCTGCACGGACGGCGATGTGACAGCGACGCTGACGGTGTCGGACGCGGGGGGCAGCGCCCTGGGCTTTGAAGTACAAGTAGATGGGGCTAGCGCTGGCACGTTCAGCTACAACGGCAGCGGCACGACAACTGTGCAGGTGCCCGTAGCTGGTGACGGCCAGGCGCATGATATCCAGGTTGCAGACCTGGAAGATGGTACTTGTTCGGCTTCAGCCAACCTGATAACTACCGATTGCACCATCCCCTGTTCGCTCACGGATTTAACGCTTAATACATCCGGAAACCCGGTTGTACATACAGTAGAAGTAAGAGACTTCGAGTTTAGTCCTCAACAAATAGCGGTAACTGCTGGCGATACGATACGATTTGAGTGGACAGGAGCGATTCCGCACACTTCAACTTCAGATGCCAACTCCGGTCCTGAAAGCTGGGACAGTGGACTGCTAGGGCAAGGCGCTACTTATGATGTTGTTTTAGAAACACTTGGTGGCCATCCCTATTACTGCATCCCACACGGTGCTCCCGGTGGTATCGGTATGACCGGTATGATTGAAGTACAGCCTCCGTGCAACAATGGAATGGTATCAATTTCAGCTACTTTTAATGCAGACGGGGGAGGAGATAATTATTCTGTTTTCATTGACGGGCAATTGGATGGGAACAGTCCTTATGTTTATACTATAAATAACCCTCAAACTATTCAGTTAACGGTGCCTGGAGATGGGCAGAGTCGTACGCTGAGAATTGAGGACGGACAGGACACTGATTGTCAGATTTTAGCAACCTTCACGACTCCGGATTGCAATACTACTGCACCCTGCAGTCTGAGCCTTGGTGCCAGTATTGCAGGAGATTGTAACGATGATAATACAGTTCCTGTTGAGTTAACTATAAGTAACGCAGGGACTACCGGAAGTAGCTTTCAGCTATTAGTTGATGGCTTTGCACATCCGGACAGCCCCTTCGATTATGCCCCGGGTACAGAGACCTTACTAACTGTGAATCTTTCTGGTAATGGCATGAATCGGATTTTAGAGATTGTTGATACTGATAGTACTGCTTGTTCTGCGACAACTAGTGTAGGTGTTCCCCAATGTGGGGCGATCTGCGAAGTACAATTATTGACTGTCAATACAGGCGGTGTTGCACATCATCAGGTTATGGTAGAAGACTTTGAATTTGTTCCTGCAGAACTAACCGCAGCCCCTGGAGATACAATTACCTTCGTGTGGACTGGTGTGATTCCTCATACAACCACCTCTGATGCCACTACAGGATCAAATAGCTGGGACAGTGGCCTGCTTGGACAAGGTGCCACTTATCAACTTGTCCTTAATGAGGAAGGAAGTTATCCTTACTATTGCATTCCACATGGTGGACCAGGCGGAATAGGAATGGCCGGCACAATTAATGTCACCAATACATGCGATAATGGCATGGCAACTGTAGGTGTTAGCTTTGAAACCACGAATGGCAGTGCAGCAGGTTACCAAGTGTTTTTAGACGGTAATTTAATTGCCGGGCCAATCGCCTACAACGATCCGATGGGGGCAAATATGACCACTGTCTCTGTGCCAGGGGACAGCCTCGCACACATACTTACGGTACAGGACCTGGAGGTAGGCTTCTGCGCAGCAAGCGTTTCTTTTGTAGCACCGCTTTGTACTTTACCTTGTGCTATAGAGGAAATTAAGGCAGTGACCGGAGTAGGAGTAGACCACTATATTGAGGTAAGAGATTTTGATTTTTATCCTCCCGTCTTAAATGTAAGGGTAGGGGAGACCGTTCGCTTCATTTGGACAGGAGTGGTGCCTCATACTACAACTTCTGATGCAACCACCGGACCAGACAGTTGGGACAGCGGTTTGTTGGGTCAGGGCGAAGGGTACGAAATCACCATTGAAGAAGCCGGAGCGCATCCTTACTACTGTATCCCGCACGGTGGCCCCGGTGGAATAGGAATGGCTGGTACAATTCTGGCTGAACCACTTTGTATCGATGACTCTATTCACGTGTCGGTGCACTTTTCAGTCTCCAACGGTAGCCCGGACGGCTATAACCTTTTCGTGGACGGGACTTTGTACGCTCAAGCCCCATTTCTCTATGACAGTCTGAGTGGGGGTAATCAACAGTCCATTATTTTGCCAGGTGACGGAGAACAGCATTTTATCACTGTACAGGATATGGAGGTCAACTTCTGTGCAGCCACGGCTAGTGTTGTGGTACCGGATTGTTCAGCCCCCTGTGGTATAGATAGCTTAAGCGTAGTTTTTCCAGAACCAGTAGTTCATGAAATTTTGGTCGAGGACTTTGAGTTTGTACCCGCACAGCTTGATATCCACACCGGAGATACCGTTCGTTTTACCTGGACGGGAGCCATTCCGCATACCACCACTTCAGATGCCACAGTCGGTGCTGACGTTTGGGATAGTGGATTGTTAAGCCAGGGTGGAATCTATGAAGTTGTTATTGAAGAGCCAGGTAGCCATCCGTATTACTGTATCCCCCATGGTGGTCCCGGTGGCATTGGCATGGCTGGGGTGATTGATGCCGTAACACCCTGTGAGGGCGATAGTGTTTTGGCTGACCTTACGTTTGTATCGACCAATACGAGTGGGGATTTGGAAGTACTTGTCGATGGAGCATTGTTTGGGAATACCGGAACAACAGGTGGAGGGCTCACGCTCCCCGGAGACGGTCAGTTGCATGAAATAATTGTTCGTGATGCCGATAACGTGCTCTGCGCAGATACCCTTCAGGTTGAGACCTTATTATGTGGTACACCACCACCTACACCTTGTATGCTGGTGGCTAGCCTGGAGCAGGAAGGTGGTTGTGAAGACGGAGTAGTTGATTACAATCTAAGCCTCTCCGCTATGCATACTGGCCCAACCGGATTCAACTTATCGGTCGATGATGTGCTTCTGCCGGGCAGTCCATTTGATTATGCGACTCAGTCTGTACTGGTCAGCCTGCCCGGAGACGGTGCTTCTCACGAGATTGTGGTGGCAGATGCAGACAGCATAGCTTGTGCAGATACGATTCAGGTAGTGACCCCCGATTGCACTGAAAGCTGTCAGCTGTCGCTGGACACGGTGTTGGTAGGCCCTATAGTCACTCATGTAGTCGAGGTCCGGGATTTTGATTTCTTTCCATCAACACTTGACGTTACGGTAGGGGATGTAGTACGCTTCGTCTGGACCGGTGCGGTACCGCATACTGCAACAAGCGATGCCACAAGTGGAGCTGACACCTGGAACTCTGGCTTATTAGGGCAGGGAGCTACTTATGAAGTCACCATTCAAACGGCAGGTGAACATCCCTACTACTGTGTCCCGCACGGGGGTCCCGGAGGCTTAGGCATGGCAGGGCTCATTAACGCATTCGCGGCCTGTGAAGATGGTGCACTGGAAGTTGAAATAGGGTTCCAGGCTCAACAAACTGGAGTTTCCGGTTTTGAGGTCCGGGTTGATGGCCTATTATCAACGGGTAGCCCATATGATTACAATGCCGGCACTTTCCAAACGGTTATATTACCAATTGTAGCAGATGGTCAGAACCATGAAGTAGAAGTACGCGATACTGAGAAGCCTGATTGTCAGTTTTCCACCATGGTTGAAATGCCGGATTGTGCTGATCCCTGTCTGGGTTATGAGGCAGCATTCAGTTATGAACCAACCACGAATAACCTGGAGGTTGCCTTCGCTGATATGACAGAGGGGGAGGTTTCTTCCTGGTCCTGGACTTTTGGGGACGGTACTACGAGTACTCTTCAAAACCCGGTTCATGCCTTTCCCGCAGATGGGATTTATATAATATGCCTTACCGTAATGAATGAGAGTTCCGGTTGCTTAGACATGCACTGTTTGGAAATCGAGGTCAGTAGTGAATTTTGTAACATTGCTTTTGATTTGGAAACGGATGGATTAAGCGTAATACTGGTGGATGCTACACAAAGTACAACGCCTATTCAGGAGTGGAGCTGGAGCCTGGGCAATGGTACTTCAGTAGCCGGGCAGGATAGCCTTTTCTATACCTATGAGGCCCTGGGGGTCTACACTATCTGCCTGGAAGTGGTAAGCGGTGACTGCACCGGAGAAGTATGTGAAACTATTGACCTCAGTGATCCTTGCCTTGCGTTCACCCCTGAATTTACCTACACGGCAAGTCCTGATAATTTGCTTGCCTTGCAGTTTGTAGACCTGACCGCTGGAACACCCAATCAGTGGTTGTGGGGCTTTGGTGATGGAATTACCTCCAATCAACAAAATCCTGCGCATTCCTACAACGAACCTGGCACCTATACGGTATGCCTCTTGGTTCAAGACACACTCACCGGGTGCAACGAGGCGATCTGCGAAACCTTTTATGTTGGTACAACTGGCACTACAGCATTCCGTCAAGTTAATTACCAAGTGCAAATCTCACCAAACCCTGCTTCAGCCGGTCGCTCGAATTGGATGGTTTCAGGGATTGCAGAAGCCGATTTCTTTGAGTTGTTAAATCTGTACGTTTATGACATGCAAGGCCGGCTATTGACCGAACAGCAAGTGCAGGGGCAGGAAACGGTAGATATCAAGCCACCCCCAGGCCTTTGTGCCGGGTTGTACATCGTCGAGCTACGGTCGGCTCACCGGGTCTATCAGGGGCGCATTATTGTTCAATAACCTAATAACTTGAAGGCATAAAATTATGCAGCGTATAAACGGGGTATTCGTGCTCATCGGTATAGCAGTCAGTATTGGTATTGGTTTTTATTTGGGGCAATCCCGCTCTTTTTCGGCGCATACCTCCCCGGATAAGCAAACCTTTGTACAGTGTGCTGAGGAGGAAGCAAAGACCTATACCTGTAGCATGCACCCACAAGTAGAGCGGGCAATGGCCGGTCAGTGCCCTGGTTGTGGCATGAAACTGATCGAGAAGCACCTGCTTCCTCACAACAATCCTGACTTGGTTGCGCTGACAGATGCAGATTTTACGTTAGCAGGGGGGGCAACCCGGGTGGTAGAACAGCAAGGCGTTGACCATACCGTAATTCCGGTTATGGGAAGACTTGAAATTCCGCCGGGCAATATCCGTAAACAGGTAGCTGGTTTGCCCGGACGCATCGAGGAATTGTACGTAACGGCACCGGGCACTTACGTAAAAAAAGGCCAACCCATCGCAGCTATTTATTCTAAAGACCTGATTGCAGTGGTAGAGGCTTTTGTCTATAACACTAATTCTGAATCAATTCTGCGGGCGGCTAAAAACAACCTTAAGAGTTGGAATCTTGACCTGGATGTACTTCAACAATTCGATGTGGCTTCCGGGCAGTACAGAAAACCAGTAGTGATTCATGCAGATTTCGAAGGCTACGTCCTGGAGCATTTCACTCAGACAGGAGCATATACGGCTAATGCCCATATGGGCGCCCCTACCACGCTCTACACGGTAGCTATCCTGGATCAACTCTGGGCTTCCTTCGAGCTGTACGAATCAGACTTGTCTGGTGTGAAGAAAGGCAGTAAGGTTTTCTTTACTACTGAAGCTTACCCCGGAGAGCGCTTCGGGGGCAGGGTCACTTTCATCAGTCCTGTTGTCAACCCGGAAAGCCGTACGGTTGAAGTAAGGGTGGAATTGTCAAACCCCGGTCATCGCCTTAAGCCGGATATGCTGGTGGAAGGGACCCTCAAATCAAGCACCGGTAGAAAAGACGGGCAATTGGCTATTCCACGCACTGCGGTCCTGTGGACCGGAAAGAGATCTTTGGTTTATGTTAGGGACACCAATTTTGACCTCCCTGTATTTAAGCCAAGAACGGTAATACTGGGTGATTTATCCGGCGAACAATACACCATTCTTGAAGGACTGAAACCCGGAGAAACGATAGCAGTTAACGGCGTTTTTGCTATTGATGCTGCCGCACAGCTGAGCGGTAGCAGGAGTATGATGAGCGTCGGCTCAGCACCAGTATTACCGGTTGCAGCCCGGCATTCTTCGGATTCAGAATAGCTTTTTTCCGGTTCAGCAGCAAATAGTTGTCAGGTGGGTTGTTTGGTTTTACCTTTAGATTAACAAAAGCAGCCGATGATACTGAAACACAACAAATTAATAGTCTTGATTGCAGCCAGTATGGTGTGTTTTATTAGCCTCAACAGCTGTAAACATGACCCCATATTGGGGGACGATCCCATTACTCCAATCGACAGCACGGACGTTTCCAATCCGATAGACTCAACGGATAACCCCGTGGATACATCGGGCACGCCCTGCGATCCGGAAGTGGTCTACTTTGAATTGGATGTTTTGCCCATTCTGCGTTCCAATTGTGCTTTTGGTGGCTGTCACGATGAGGCTACCGCACAGGACGGCGTTATACTAACTTCCTATACTTCCGTTATGAACACCGCTGATGTCGAGGCATTTGACCTGGACGGCAGTGATTTATACGAAGTAATTACAGAGAATGATGAAGATAAGCGTATGCCGCCGCCGCCCAATATCCCGCTCAATAGCGCACAAATCAATCTGATCAGTAAATGGATTTTGCAGGGGGCTAAAAATGAAACCTGCAATCCGGGAGCAGGAGGATGCGATACGACTGCGGTCAGCTTCGCTGATGAGATTTTGCCCGTGATCAATACCAACTGCTTTGGTTGCCACAATGATGATGTGCCCAATGCGGGTATTTCGCTGGCGAGCTACGAGCAGATTAAATCTACCGCTGAGCAAGGTCTGTTGTATGGGGTAATCAGCTGGTCGCCCGGATATGAGCCCATGCCTTTTGGCGCACAGTCTCCCTTGCCCCAGTGTACGATTGATCAAATTGAGTCATGGATAGCAGCGGGAGCTCCTAAGAATTAATGTACTATGAAAAAATATTTGATAGCCCTTATGGCGATTGTTTGGCTAGCAGCTCTGCCAGGCTGCTACTACGATGTGGAAGAAGAGTTATACGTCAATACCGGATGCGATACACTACAGGTAAGTTACGCAGCTGTAATCGCCCCAGTTATTGAAGACAATTGCCTGAATTGCCACAACGCTGCTGCTAATTTCGGCAATGTAACACTTGAGGGTCATTCCAACCTGAAAACTTATGCGGACAACGGGCAGCTTCTGGGGGTTATCCGCCACGAAAGTGGATTCCCGGCCATGCCGCAAGGTGCTCCTCAGCTCGTAGAATGCACCATCGAAAAAATTGAAAAGTGGGTGAGCGATGGCGCCCCTGATAATTAAAACTCAATTACCATGAAATATATCAAATATCTTTTGCTTTTGGCTGCTATAGGTGCTGCTGTTGGATTCTACATGTATAATAAGCCTCACCAGAACATGGAAAGAGCCGCTGCAGACGTAACAATGACCGCTCCGGAGCTATTCCAGGCTTTCGAGGAGGATGAGCTCGCTGCCAATGAAGCCTACCTCGATAAAGTGGTGGAGGTAAAAGGCAAGGTTCAAGACGTCTCCAAAGACGATGAGGGCCTGACTAGCCTGACCCTCAACAGCGGTAGTGATATGTTTGGGGTGATTTGTCAGTTTGACGAGCTTACTGATCATTCTAAAACTGAGTTTGAAGTCGGTGAAGAAGTTACCGTAAAGGGCATCTGTACCGGTAAGTTGATGGATGTGGTGCTTGTTCGCTGCGTTGTCAAAGGCTAGTGGATTGACTCCCAAATACAAGACCGCTTAAGGCTCAGTAATGGGTCAGGCGTGAAACAAGCATCAGGTACTTCGGACTAGATTATTCCTTTTAGTTATTTATATCCCTTTTTGAACAACCATAAAACAGACTAACATGAAAAAGATAACAATTGTCATAGCTTGCCTACTGATGGCAGGTACAGTACTCCATGCCCAGAAATACTTTACACGTGAAGGGAAAGTCGCTTTCTTTTCAAGCACTCCAATCGAAGACATTGAGGCGCATAACAGTAAAGCAACGAGTGTCCTCGATACTGAAAGTGGACGAATGGAGTTTGCTATTCTCATCAAGGCTTTTCAATTTGAAAAAGCGCTTATGCAGGAACACTTCAACGAAAATTACATGGAAAGCAGTACCTACCCCAAAGCTACTTTTAAGGGGGCTGTAAAAAACTGGGACAACATAGATATCTCAAAGGATGGGGAATACCCGGTAACGGTTACGGGTGATATGACGCTACACGGGGTTACGCAAACGGTGGAATCATCTGGTATGCTCAAAGTGAGCGGAGGAAATATTTCAGCTAGTTCGGAGTTTCCGATTACTGTTGCTGACTATGACATCGAAATCCCAGCCGTCGTAAGAGACAATATTGCCAAAGAGGTCAAGGTTTCGGTTGCCATTGATTATGAGCCCCTATCGCGCTAGTGCCCTGCAAAAGATTGACAGTGTACTAGTTGCAGCGGCATATAAAAATTAATCTTTTCGTAGAAGCTGGGTCCTCTTCTGAGGGTCTGGCTTCCTTAATGAATTTCTGATTATGGCTAAGACACCACTACTGTTAACCGCTTTGAGCTTACTTTTATGTTTTAGCCTGATGGCTCAGGAAGACGACCTGCTTTCCCTGTTGGGGGAAGAGGAAGAAACAACAGAGTACGCCAATGCGAGTTTTAAGACGAACCGAGTCATCAATTTGCACTCGCTAGAGAGTACCTCAGCGGGGGTGCTTGATGTGAAAATCAGCCACCGTTTCGGAACGTTGAACCGCGGAGCCTACGAGCTTTTTGGGCTGGATAATGCTTCCATCCGAATCGGGACAGATTACGGTATAACCGACCAGATGACTATTGGTCTTGGCCGTAGCAGTTACCAAAAGACATTTGATGGCTTTGTGAAGTATAAGTTTCTGCGGCAAAGTAAAGGCAAGAAAGTGATGCCGGTCACAGCAGCGTTCCTGGCTACTACAGCTGTGCAATCTATGAAGTGGCAGAATCCTGACCGCGAAAATTACTTTAGTTCCAGAATGTATTATACCTTTCAGTTGATCCTCGGGCGTAAGTTTAATGAGAACTTTTCGCTCCAGGTCTCGCCTACCATAGTACACCGGAATTTAGTCAAAACAGCCAATGAGGCACACGATGTTTATGCATTAGCTGCAGCCGGGCGTATTAAGCTGACCAAGCGGGTTGCTATAAACGCAGAGTACATCTACGTCCTCCCTGATCAGTTGTTGCCGGGCTTCCGTAATTCTTTGTCGATAGGGTTCGATATTGAAACTGGCGGCCACGTATTTCAACTACACTTCACTAACTCCACTTCTATGATTGAACCCGGATTTATCACAGAGACGGTTGAAACCTGGGGGAATGGAGGTATTCATTTTGGTTTTAATGTTTCCCGGGTTTTTACCGTAGTACGCCCTGGCATTCAATAATTCCTCTCCGCAATTAACTGGGAAAACAAGATGAGTATGAAGTATTTGTGGTTAATCGGTCTCATTAGTTTTGGATTTTATGGGGCGTTACAAGCCCAGCTGTACGAGGTAAAGGAAGCAACTGTCAACTTTAGGTCTGATGCGCCTCTAGAGCTTATCGAAGCGAAATCGGATGCACTTCGTGGTCTTATTGATGGAGAGAAACGCACATTTGCCTTTTCACTCCCGGTTACTGCTTTCGAAGGATTCAACAGTCCCCTGCAGCGTGTGCACTTCAATGAAAACTATATGGAGAGCAAGCAATACCCAAATGCGACCTTTGCGGGCAAGATTATTGAGCGTATCGATTTTACAAAAACGGGGCGTTACGTCATTCGCGCCAAAGGTCAACTTAAGGTACACGGTATAGAACGGGAACGGATCATACGCAGTGAACTGGAGATGAAAAACGGCTCCCTGCATGTCAGTTCGATATTCACCATATTGCTGGCCGAACACGATATTAGCATTCCAAAAATTGTCCATCAGAAAATCGCTGAAGAAATTGAGGTCAGGATCCAGGCTACTTTTGTTCCTAAGTAAGAATGAAAATACAGAGGATACAAATCTTGGCCAGCTTTAAAGTAAGGGGTGTGAGAATAATTGAAAAAGTTGTATTATTTACCTTAGTCGGACTTCTAAGCCCACACAACTACATGCAGAAACTGGCCCTGATATTCTTGTTGGTTCTTGGTTGTAGCCTGCTTAAATCTCAGGTGCCGTCTTTTAAGGTACAGCCTATGCCAGAGCAGCATCAGGATAGCAAGCCGAAGGTGCTTTTTCAGGCCAGCAACCGCTATATTTGGATAGGGACAGAAAAAGGACTTTTTCGCTACAACGGGCTGGATTATGAGCGCTTTCTAATGCCGGATTCGCTTTCCAATAATAATGTGACTGCGATTGGGCAGATTGATGGCAATCTTTGGGTCGGCTACAAAGATGGTTCCGTTTTCCAACAGTCCGGTAAAAGGTTTCAATTGTGGCGGGTCGAGGAGGGGCTGCCCAAAAAGCCCATAACCGGCTTTGGGAAAGGGGACAACGGTCTGCTGTGGATTGCGACCTACGGGGAAGGGCTCTATTACTATAATGGCCGGCATTTATACAATATCAATACGGATGATGGATTACCCGGCGACGACATCTATACCCTGTATGTAGATCGGGAGGGTAGCGCTTGGGTGGGCACTGATGGTGGACTGAGCCGTTGCCGGGCCAAGGCTGAGCAAAAAGAAATACATACCATCGGTAAGGCTGACGGTATGCCGGATGAAATCGTCAGGTCCGTTATACCCGCAGAAACGCCCGGGCAATTCTGGGTAGGCACCCACAGCGGTGGGCTTGCCCTGTACGATGACCAACGCAAGGAGGTCTGGGTGCCAACGAATAGCTGGCCTTATGGCCCTATTAATACCCTCGTCGCTTTCCATCAGCAGGAGTTATGGATTGGTACGGACGGAGATGGTCTGCTTCGGTTTAATCTCACGGACAGTACGCTGCACCTCTGCCCACCAAGCACAATGGAAAACGGCCGTGTACTTGATTTACTAAAGGACGAGGAAGGAAACCTTTGGGGGATTCAGCAGTATTACGGTATCTTTAATGCTAATCGGCAATTTGAGCGGATTGTACAAAAGCTTCCTGATATTCAGGCGGTACTTGAAGCGAAGGATGGTACCATTTGGGCAGGTTGCCAGGATGGGCTTTATCGTTACCATTCATTGTACAACCGATTCGACCTGATCCTCAATGAAAACACCCTAAGTCTGTATGAAAGTCCTAGGGGCTGCCTTTATGCAGGTACTTTTGGTCGTGGGCTGTTTCGTATTGATCCGGTAACGGGAAAACAAACCAACTATACAGAGGCAGACGGCTTATCGAATGGCAGTGTTTTGGATATTACAGCTAAAGATTCTACGATATGGCTGGCAACTTTAGGTGGAGTCAATAGCTTCCAGGAAGTACCACTCGGCGAGCGACCGGTTTTTTCTCATCGATTTGACGAGCAGTCCGCACTTGGCACCAACTTTACTTATACGGTTTTCCCGGACAGCCAGGGGCGAATCTGGTTTGGAACAGATGGAGAAGGGCTGAGCGTACTGGAAAATGGGCGCCTTATCAATTACAGCGCTATTGACAGTATAGATATTTTGGCTGTTTACTCTATAACGGAGGATAAACAAGGGCATATTTGGTTTAGCACTGCCAAAGAAGGCGTATTTGAATATGATGGGTCAAAATTTAGGCACCTGACGCTAAAGGAAGGTATCCGGGACCTGGCCATCACAAGTTTGATCAAAGCGCCTGATGGCAATATCATTATCGTGCACCCCTCCGGCATAGATTTACTGAATCCCACAACCCGGCACATTATTTACTACGATCAGAGCATAGGGGTAGAAGGTTTAGAACCTAACCTTAATGCGGTGGCCAATGGCAATAACCGTTCGGTATGGCTGGGCATGGGGCATCATTTGTATCGCTATACAGCCCTGGAGGAAGAGCTAAGTATTCATCCGAAAACACTAATCACGAAAGTTTCTGTCTTTCTCGAGACCGTAAAACATGAGTCTGTTTCGACTTTTACGCACGACCAGAACAACCTCATTTTTGAATTTATTGGGCTTTGGTATTCTAACCCCAATGCAGTCCGGTACCGTTATATGCTTGAGGGATTTGATTTGGATTGGATTACCACTCGTGATCAGCGGGCGATCTATTCTAACCTGCCACCAGGGCAATACACCTTCAAAGTAATTTCTACGGAAAATGAAACCTATAGTAATGAGCCGGTTGTTACGTATGATTTTGAAATTGAACAGCCTTACTGGCAAAAGTGGTGGTTTATCCTCCTGGTATTGGGGGGGGCTACAGGAGTTCTCATTGCCTGGATCCGACAGCGGGACCGTCGGCAAAGACGTATTTCCGTTCTTGAAAAAGAGAAAGTTAAGAGTCAGTTTGAGGCCTTAAAGAGCCAGATCAATCCACACTTTTTATTTAACAGCTTCAATACATTAGCTGCTATTATTGAAGAGAACCCCGGCGAGGCCGTTCAATACGTTGATAAGCTCTCCGATTTCTACCGGAGCATATTGCAATACCGGGAGCAGGCGGTGATTAATCTTTCAGAAGAGTTAGACTTGGTGAAAGACTACAGTTATCTGTTGCAATACCGGTTTGGGCAAAACCTGGATTTTGAATACGATGTTCCGAATGCCAATCGCTACGCTGTGGTGCCCTTTGCACTTCAGCTTTTGATTGAAAATGCAGTTAAGCATAATGTTATTTCTCAAACACGAAAGCTGAAAATTACGATCAAGGAAAAGGCAGGCAATTTGATAATCAGCAATAATTTGCAGCCTAAATTCACGAAAGCTTTCTCAACCGGCTTCGGACTGGAAAGCTTACGCAAACGTTACGATATGTTGAATACAGCTCCTGTTGTGGTCAGTGCGGATGCTAACACTTTTAGCGTGGCATTGCCATTGCTTGATGCTGCAACAAATGTGCATAAAAACGTATTCCCAACATGGATATTTTAATTATTGAGGACGAGCAAGCGGCAGCCCGACGTCTTGAAAAGCAAATTTTGGCTATTCATACTGATGCCAACATTATTGGCAAGCTGGATAGTATTGAAACTTCTCTCGACTGGCTGTCAAGCCACCCGATGCCAGATCTCATATTGCTAGATATCCATTTGGCCGATGGGGCCAGCTTTGAGATATTCAAGCATACTGAAATCACCTGTCCGATCATTTTTACCACTGCCTACGATCAATATGCTATACAGGCTTTCCGTGTGAATGCAGTGGATTATCTGCTCAAGCCGATCAAACCGGAAGAGTTGGCTGGTGCACTCGACAAAGTCAATAGCCGGCAAGCTTCCCACTTTCAGGCGATGGATTACAAAAAACTCTCTCAGGCTTTGAGAGTGGACGCTTACAGCCGTAGGTTCCTGGTTAAAATAGGGCAATCCATCAAAGTTATTGATGTAGGAGAAGCGGCCTACTTTTATACAGAGGACAAGATCACCTTTGTTGTGATTAAAGAGGGCAAGCGTTATCCTGTAGATTACTCTCTGGAGAAGCTGGAAGATATGCTTGACCCGCGGTTGTTCTTTAGGATCAACCGGCAAATTATCGTTGGGCTGGATGCTATAAAAGAGATGTATGCCTATTCCAAGTCAAGGGTGAAAATAGTGCTGGAGCCCGACGCAGAGTTTAATGCTATTGTAAGCACGGAGCGGTCCCCAAACTTTAAAAAATGGCTGATTGGAGAAGAATAGTTATACCCGCATCTTACTTCTTTTCACCAGGTAGTTCTGCAGTATGGGCTTGAAACCCATATTGATGTCAGCTTCCACGAAATCGATATGGAATTGCAGGCATTTCAGTTTCAGGCTTTCCTTGAATTTTTTCATCTGATCGGTGTAGTAGTCCTTTACCTGATTCGATTGCAGGCGGACTTCCTCTCCGGTTTCCATATCAACAAACAAATAGGGGCGGTTGTCAAACTCAAAGTCCATCTCCTGAGCTTTATCCACTACATGAAAGAGTACTACCTCATGCTTATTGTGCTTCAGGTGCTGCAGGGCAGAGAACAGCTGTTCTGTATCACTGGACTGGTCAAACATATCACTGAAAACCATAACCAGTGAGCGCTTGTGTATGCTATCTGCAATTTGGTGGATAGCCTCCGCAGCGGAAGTAGATCGGTTGCGTGCCGGGTTGTTAATCGCTTCCTCAAGATGAGTGAGCATTAGACGATAGTGGGAGGTGCTGCTTTTGCAACGCGTGTGGGTGTTGACCGATTCGTCAAACAGGCTTAGGCCAAAAGCATCACGCTGCTTTCGGAGCAGGTTCATGAGTGCTGCTGCACCTAGCGCAGAAAACCGAAGCTTATTTAGGTAGCTACCTTTATTCCTGCCTTCTGCCTCCGGGAAGTACATTGAAGAAGAGGTGTCGATCACAATCTGGCAGCGAAGATTGGTTTCTTCCTCAAACCGCTTGGTATACAGCCGGTCGGTGCGGGCATATACTTTCCAATCAATACTACGGGTATCTTCTCCCTGATTATAAAGCCGGTGCTCTGCAAATTCAACAGAGAAGCCATGAAACGGACTTTTATGCAGCCCGATAATAAAGCCTTCAACAACCTGCCGGGCGAGTAGCTCCAACTGGTCGAGGTCCCGGATATCATAATTGTCACTTAATGTCATAGGTGGATCTAAAGATTTAAGCCCTTATCGCCATATAGAGGATAAGGGCTTAATATACACTTTATTCTTTTCGATTAATTAAAGCGCTGCTTCAATCTTGTCGGTAAGTACTTTCTTCGTCGTTACACCGACTTGCTTGTCCACTATCTCGCCATTTTTCAGGACGAGCACCGTAGGTATGCTTCGGATGCCGTACTTCATAGAAATTTCCGGATTATGGTCTACATTGACCTTCCCAATCGTTGCTTTCCCGTCGTATTCTTTAGAAAGCTCTTCGATGATCGGACCAATCATGCGGCAGGGGCCACACCATTCTGCCCAAAAATCAACTACAGCTACGCCGTCTTTATCTAGTACGGTATCTTTGAAGTTTGCATCCGTGAATTCAAATGCCATTTTCAGTGGTTTTGTCAGTTATTAAATGATTTTGCTATTAAAACAGTAATTGTCTTTCAGAGGTTGTAAAGGTAGTATTTTGTAAGCACCTAAACGTCTTCGGGAAGACCTCTTAATCAGACTTGATGCGTTGGGTCAGTGCTGTGGGAAGAAAAGCGCTTTTTAAACCCTGCAATGATCCCCGGCGGATCAAGTCTATTACTAACTTTAATCACCTGAACACAACAACGGTACAAAAAGAAAAGTTTATTCCTGCATGAACAGATACAAAATCAGCCTGATCTGGACCGGGCTCGGCATAGTCACCGTTGCATTGCGATTCCTGCTGAGTGGCTCTCCTGAATTAATTGAGCGCTACTACAGCCGCGGACTGTTTCTTGGCATTCGGTCCCTAATCGATTATACAACCGCTAATTTGCCTTTTCCGGTTTTGTACCTGGTGGTTTCAGGTGTGGCCTTGTCGGTTTTTTTGAAAACAAGGCAGTGGTGGTTAAAGGCTGGTACAAGGCTCAGCAAACTTACTGATGTCGTTTTCGGAGTGCTCGGTTTTACAGGAGGAACAGTCTTCTTTTTCCTACTGTTATGGGGTTTCAATTACGGTCGTATACCGGTTGAGGAACAGCTCTCCTTGAAACTTGAGCCATTGACTATTGAGGAGTTGCAAACAGAACTCTACGAAGAAGCAGGGGCTATTATCCAGAGCCGGGCCCTCATTCCTGGTGCAGATACTTCGGCTATCGGAGCTGAAGCCCTACCTGAAGACCTGGAAGATCAGGTTCGCTTTGCGCTGGAAGGGCTGTTAGATGAGCAAGGCTTTCCTGTTAAAGGCCACGTACGTGCAAAACGTATTTATCCCAAAGGTATCTTCCTGAGGTTTAGTTCTTCGGGGATGTATTTCCCATGGTCTGGTGAAGGGCAGGTGGATGCCGGGCTTGATCCGTTATCTGTCATCAGCGTGATGGCGCACGAATTGGCGCATGGATACGGATTTGGGGATGAGGGGACCTGCAACTTTTGGGCTTATGTTGCCTGCGCGGCTTCAGATAACCCGATCATTGCTTACGCAGGGCACCTGGACCATTTCCGGACACTCGCAGCTTATTATCTGCGGTATGACCGGGAGGCTTATTTCGAGTTTAGGAGTCAGTTGCCAGCCGGTATTCAGGCAGATCTCGACGCCATTAACGAAAACCTTCGCCGGTACCCGGATATTATGCCGGAGCTTCGTTACGTAGCTTATGATACTTACCTCAAGGCTCAGGGGATCAAAGAAGGGATCAAAAATTACAGCCGGGTAGTGATGATGGTGAAAGCCTGGAAAGAGGCCCGTAAGCTATAAGATTTTAACCCCCGGATTTTTTGGTATCAGAAAACCCGTCCTTCTTCAACAGCTCCACCACCCGGTCGCGGTGATCGCCCTGAACGATGATTTCACCATCTTTAACACTGCCACCGACACCACATTTAGTTTTGAGCATTTTCCCGATTTCCTTAAGCCGGTCGGAAGGCCCCCGAAATCCGGTAACAAGTGTGACTTCCTTTCCACCCCGCTGCTTACGGTCCAGGAGTACTCTAAGCCGTTGCTGATTGGCTGGTAGCTCTTCGTGGCCGCCGGGCTGCTCAAAGTCATAATTATATTCCGGATTAGTAGAATAGACTACTCCGACGCGCTTCTTTTTACTCTTTTTTCCCATACCTATTTAGCTTCTTTTATTTCAAAACAGACCAACCGATGTTAGGTTTAGGTCTTAGGCTCTGTATAAAAAGGAACTAATTTTTTTGGTATACCCAAACAATAAGGCAGAAAATTTGATTTTGCAGAGGTAAACAATCTTCGCGAAATGGAAAAAACAGATACAGACGGGGTTATGGAGCAGGAATTAGCAGGGGATAATACCATGAAAAACCGAATCTTTGATGTGCTTGAGCACCGTCCGACCTTTCTGTTCGTCGTACTTGGCGGCTTCTTTGTGGCCAATGCATTAGTGGCGGAGTTTATCGGGGTGAAAATTTTTGCTCTGGAGGATACGATGGGGTGGGAATCGTTTAACTTCAACCTCTTTGGGCAAACCGGTGCGTTACAGTTCTCTGCGGGCGTACTGCTTTGGCCTATCGTTTTTGTGATGACAGACGTGATCAATGAGTACTACGGTAAGCGCGGTATTCGGTTGTTATCCTTTTTGGCGGTAGGGCTGATTACCTATGCCTTCTTTATGATATTTGCAGCCATACAACTTGCCCCTGCCGATTGGTGGGTGGAGCAGAACGTAAGCAAAGGGGTACCGAATATGCAGAGTGCCTTTGGCGTTATCTTAGGGCAGGGGTTACTGATTATTGTCGGATCACTTATTGCCTTCTTGGTTGCACAACTGGTAGATGTGGTCTCTTTTCACCATATAAAAGAAGCGACTGGAGAAAAAATGGTTTGGTTGCGCGCCACCGGCTCTACATTGATCTCACAACTGGTCGATAGCTTTGTGGTACTAGCGGTTGCCTTTAAGATTGGTCCGGAAATAGTGGGTAATGTAGAACCCTGGAGCTGGCCACAGCTGCTCGCGGTTGGTACGGTGCAGTATGCTTACAAGTTCATCATGGCTATCGTCCTTACGCCATTCATCTACCTTGCGCACTACTTCATTGATAACTATCTCGGTCCAAAACAGGCAGCTGCAATGAAAGCTCGGGCTGGCAGCTGGAACAATTAAACCAAGGTTTTAAAAGCCTTCCACACCATTTACCGTAGTGTATTTAAAGCTCAACTTCTTATCCGGATTAATCTGTTTGTAGGCAGATTGTACCATAAGGGTCGCTTCATGAAAACCACAGAGAATAAGCTTTAGCTTGCCCGGATAAGTATTGATATCACCAACGGCATAGATGCCCGGTACGTTCGTACTGTAATCAAGGGTGTCCACCTCAATTGCATTCTTGTTAATATTAAGCCCCCAATCTGCAATCGGACCAAGCTTTGGCGACAGTCCGAAAAGAGGAATAAAGTGATCGGTTGACTTAACCAACTCTCCCTCCGTCTTATGCTTGATGACGACATCTGTAAGTTTACCATTCCCCTTCAGCCCGACTGCCTGTGCATCTGTCAGTAGTTTGATCCGTCCTTCTTCAGCCAGGCGAAAGGCTTTTTCTACACTGTCCGGAGCGGCCCGGAATTGCTTGCGCCGGTGGATTAGTGTCACCTCAGTTGCAATATCTGCAAGAAAAATGGTCCAGTCCAGAGCACTGTCGCCACCACCAGCAACAACCACGCGTTTATCGCGATAGTCTTCCGGGTTACGGATGATATAATCTACGCCCTTATCCTCAAACTGGACAAGATTGCTAATGGGCGGCTTACGAGGCTCAAAACAGCCAAGCCCGCCTGCAATACAAATGACCGGAGCATTGATTGCTGTCCCCCGGTTGGTACGCAGAAGAAATGATTCGTCTTCCAGCCGTTCAATAGTCTCTGCCCGTTCGCCTAAAGTAAAACCGGGATCAAAGGGCTTGATTTGTTCCATTAAATTATCCACGAGTTCCTGAGCCAGAATACTTGGATAGCCTGGAATATCATAAATGGGCTTCTTTGGATAAATTTCGGATAACTGACCGCCTGGTTTCGGCAATGCATCCACAAGGTGGCACCGCAGTTTCACCAAACCCGCCTCAAATACTGTAAATAAGCCACAGGGCCCCGCCCCAATGATGAGAATATCCGTTTTGATCATTGATACCTATTGTCGTGTTCCGTGAAAAGAACACTTATCCCCAAATAGAGTTTTAACCTTGTTTGCCTTCTTGCACCTGATTGACAAAGTCTGCGGGATGGAGTCCGCATTCTGTCTTAGTCTTGTCTTTCCAGCGGCCCGATCGCCCATGCCCTTTAGAGGTACAGTGTTCACAGCCTACCGAGCCGTATCCTAATGCTTCCAGCGGGTGGCGGGGCAATCTGTGATAGCCGGCGTAGAAATGCCATTCGCCTTCATCAATATCAATGAGTGGGTTGAACTTGAGGATCTCATCTTGCTGCTCAAATACATTCAGGGCAGAACGGTAGCCTGTTTGATGAGCCATCAGACCGGTCAGCCATACGTTATGCCTTGCTTTTATGGGCTCGAGGGGCAGTACTTTGTTCACTGCGCAGCATACATCAGGGTTGGAGCGCCACCAACTCTCCTTTGCGGTGATCTCGTTTTGTGCCGGCTCAGGGAGCACATCAATCACTTTAAGTCCAAATTCATCCGCAATTTCCTCACGGTATTCCAAAGTTTTCTTGAAATGAAAAGTTGTATTGATGAAATGTACGGGCTGATTGGGGCGCAAGCGAGACACAAGGTGCAGCAACATAACCGACCGGGTACCAAAGGAGGAGGTGTACAGTACCTCTGCTGGAGAAAAAAAACGGTATAGCATGCGGATGCGCTGCTCGAAAGTGAGCGGGGTGAAAATTTCGTTGAGTTGGTCTACATCAGCCGACAGTTGTGAGGTCATATGTGTATGGTGTATCATGTCTAATTAGGGCATCCTCAAAAAGCCTGACAGACCCTGTATCCCTTTGCTGGCAAAGCGTTGCAAGTATTACAAATTGCCAAGTAAAGGCCAAAAGTGCAAGGAAAAAGCCCTATTTTGGCAAAAATCC
>Ga0307978_1001137_pt1 | contig 20496 bp, 31 predicted proteins | sample OrgLakmetage1056_FD_203151 | JGI IMG/M metagenome (GOLD analysis project Ga0307978, IMG submission 203151) | Saline water microbial communities from Organic Lake, Antarctica - #1056 | ecosystem: Environmental > Aquatic > Non-marine Saline and Alkaline > Saline | place: Antarctica: Organic Lake...
GTTGGCAGATGGTCGTAGTCTTTGTAGTCGTGTGAGATCGTTGGTGGAGATGAGAGCTAGGCGATACGGCTTGTCTGTGGTCGGGATCTGAGTGTAACCCGGAAGTGGTTACCCGGCAGGTTCAACATATTTGTCGTCGGTCGTCGCTAATGTTTGGCCATGGCGGTCGGCCGGTCCAGATTAGTTTGGCTCTTTCTCTCCAGTATTATCGTGTTTTCTTCTTTCGACACCGTCATGGGAGACAGAAAAAGCGTCATTATTCGACTCTTTTTGGTCCGTCACGGCCAAACCGAGGCCAACGTGCAGAGACTGGTGGTGGGGCAATCACATTCGGTACGTTGTGTCACGATGCTAATCTATAGAATACGATAGCGGATAGTCTAGCGGATACAGTCGCACACACATACAATGCTTCACTACTGTATCTCATCTGCTACCAACCCACACACACATACACGCACACACGCAATAGCCACTGACCAAGATGGGCATGGAGCAGGCTCGAGCATTGGGTCGCACGTCTTGGATCCGAGACGCTGTCTTTTGGCGCATGTACGCTTCGGACTTGCAACGTGCCCAGGACACGGCCCATTTATTGCTCACGAGCGCCAACGAAAGTTTGGAGACGCTGCTGCTGGATAACAGATTGCGAGAAATATCAAAGGGAGCGAGACAGGGGTATCCCTTGTCTTTTACGTATACCGAGGCTCTCCAGGAACGAAGGAATAACCAAAACAGCGACTTGGATAACCCAATCCACAAGTTGGAAACCGAAGACGAGGGCTGGGAGCGCATTCAGAACTGGTTGAATGACGTCGTGAGAGAAGCGGTTGTTACGGCACAGCTGAACGAATCTCATGATACGACGGCCGTTGAGCAACAAGAGCAGCAGCAACCGCTGACAGTCCTGGCCGTGGCACACGCGGGCATTTACCGCATCTTTCTCCGTCGCTTGATTGGCGACGACCGACTCTTTGCTCATCCCGCAGCCTCGTTTGATCCGATCGACGGTCGGTTTGCCATTCCCAACACCTCCTTGACTGTGCTGAATGTGACAGCTACATTAAACGACAAGGGGGAGCCCGAACCCATTGCAGCAGGCCACGAGCAGGTGGACATTGTCCAGCTCACTTGGAGAGGTCATACACAGGACGAGCAAGAGACAGTCAAGGAGGACGAAACAACGACACATACAACGCTATAGCATGTAGATATATAAATATTGACATATGCGGCACAACCAAAAAGGGTAGTCTAGCTATTTGTAGTGTTACCATCAACGACACAGTCTACAGATCGAAAGAATAGAGTCTTGCTGGACATTTTTGCGAGCATCCACTGTTCTTTGGCTACGGACTAGTAGTGCTACTGCTACTCGGCGCGGCATTCACAATCTTTTTGACTCGGTCGAGACTCCCACTCTCCAATGGGTTGGAGCCTTTTCGCTGCAAAATCTTGCAATTATCGTGCTTGTAGGGTGGATCCACCTGAATCTGGTTGAGTACCACAATGGACTCCTCCTTCCAGACCACGACCGCACACGCTTTTAGCAATCGATCAAAGACGGCCTGTCCTTCCGGTGATGCCTGTGAGTTTGAGAGAAAGATAGAGACAGTTGCAGTAGTGAGTGAGAAGAACAAATAGCGCCACCGTAATCCGCATTACACTACTACTGTAGCACAACCGACGACCGTCTTTTACGCACCTTTTGATTAATGTGCTTGAAGCTCTCTTCCGCCAATCGAACTGCTCTCTTTTCCCGCTCTTCCAGAGCCTTCTTTTGGATCTTAGCAAGAGGCTGAGACAGAGGCGCCACTGCATGCGACGACTCGTCGTCCGGCAAGGCCTTGGCGTCCACTATGCTCGCCACATTGATCATGTCCATTCCACACGCCAAGGTTGTGTGCACCAAGGCCTTTTGCAAAACGACAATCTGCGAGGCTTCGTCCGTTGTGTAGACTCGGCCCGTCAACTTTTCATTATTCGCAGATTCCAAGGTGAATTCCCAGACCGAGTTGACGGGATACTGCACAGCCAATACGGGCTGCTTCTTGGGCGACGGCGCCGAGCCGTTGCTTTGCGGGTGACTTGCTGGAGCGCCGCTCTTTCCAGTGCCGTTACTCGCCGTAGTTGTCGCCATGGTCTTGTCACTAGAATAGGACCTCTTGGCTGACTAGTCGGGATAGAAGCAGGGTGCTAACGACGGCTCAAAGACACAACACGCAGTACAAGACACTGGTGCCGATCAGAGTGCCATCGTCGTGGTTCTGGCCTTTTCCTCAGTTCAATCGCGCTCTTTTACAATACCAAACCAAAGTTCCACATTCCAATTATTACCTGCGACAGACAGACGACCATCCGTTTCTTCCGTCGCTCGTCGCTCACTTTTTCGATCTTCTGTGGCATAATAGCTACTGACGACCCATCGACTGTACGGGATCAAGGAGTGGAGAGCGTCTGTGAAAGAGTTATCCTTATTTATATAGTTATGAGTGAACAAGAGGCGAAAGAAACGGTGACTGCCGACGTCCCAGTCGTCCCCGAGAACGGTCAACCTGCTGCCGTCAACAGTGGTGGTGTTGTTCAAGCCGCCGCTCAAGTCAGCATGGTCGAGTCCATCCCGGAAAGTCAGACTGCCACTTCCCAAGACAAGACGGTCATGTCGTCGGAAGGAGATAACGCTGTATTGGTTGAAAACGTGGCTGCGTCCGCCGAGACTAAACCAAATGGTGACGCTCCCGGTGAACTGGTCCACGAACGAAAGAATCACTCCAAATTTCGAGTTATTATTCACGGGGTTTACAAGTTTGAAGACCAGCGCCAAGTCAAAAAGACTGCCGCCTCTTGGTTCAAAGCCATCCAGGAAAAGTCGCCAGAGCTAAAGCTCGAGCTGCACAAGGTCAAAAAGCCCCCAAAGGAGAACTGGACGGTCCTCACCATGAAAGACGAATCCATGGTACAGCCACTCATTGACTACATAAACAACAATCGCATTACCAACAGGAAAGGGTTCCAGCTCAATGCCAAAATATCCGAAGAAAGCGAAGGTTGGGACGACCGCAAGCGTAAGGATGTAAACTCCTCTGATGGAGGAGACAACAAACGGCAGCGTACCAAACCACCGGCTCGTCGACCCGTCACGCAAGACGAAATCCGGTCAAAGGTGACGCCCTTGTGGAAGTTATCGGAGGAAGAGCAGCGGGATACCAAAACCAAGGAAATGGTCCGGAGGTGTGCCATGAAGACAGTGCAAGAAATCAAGGGTCGCTTTCGGTACGTACATCAGGCGCAAATAAGATTTGAACTTAGGAGAAGGAGGAGGAGGACGACAACGACCCAGAACAGCCTTGACGAAGCAGTCTACTCACGCCTCAGTTATCTTTCCATTCTATCATAGTGCCCTGGATCGCGACAAAAATCGTGATGCACTTGCTGCGTACAATTGGGTGCAGCAAAAGCGGTGCATTGAAGTGGATGCCTTGATCACGGCGCCAACTCCCTTGAGAAATAAGTCCGAATTTACCTTTGGCTACCACTACTTGTTTGATGAAACAAAAGCAGCAGGGGATGACAGCAACAAAGATGATGCTAAGGATAACGACACTACAGAAAAAGATTATTCTAGCATACCGGCGGTTGGTTTCATGGTAACTGGCTGGTCTGGCGGAGTGTCCTCTCCCCATTGCTGTGCCAATATTCCTTCGGAGGTGTGCGCGATTGCCGACCTCCTCAATGCCTTTTTGCCAGACAGTCCACTACCCCCGTACGATGCCAAGGTCCACACTGGCTTTTGGAGAACTGTGACTATTCGTTCGTCTCGGCGTACTAAGGAGTGTATGGTCATTATTGTGCACGCGCCGCCAGTATCACAAGATGGATCCGTGGACCACTCGGAGCATTTGGAAAAGGAAAAGACGAGACTCATCTCGTTACTTACCACAGCCGAGCTACCTGTAGACGACCAAACGCCACTCAAAGTGACCTCTATCTTCTTTCAAGAGTTTGGTGGCCTCTCACAGCCACCCCCAGAGCATCCTATCCAGGTAAGTTGCAACTCTTTGCCATATCAATGAACAGCCAACGTCCGTCTTTGATGTAGCCCCCAACTCACTCTTTATTCTCTTTCTGCGTCATGTAGCATCTGTACGGAAAGACATCCTTGCACGAGCAGCTAGGAAAGTGTACCTTTCAGATTTCTCCGGGAGCATTCTTTCAAGTCAACACGCCCGGTGCTGAAATGCTTTACAAGTTAGTGGTGGATAAGGTTCGCGAAGTTTCGCCCAATCCAGAGGATACGTTGCTGTTTGACGTTTGCTGTGGAACTGGTACCATTGGCTTGACCTGTATGAAGGAGGGAGCGGTCGGAAGCGTGATTGGTGTCGATATAAGCGCCCCAGCGATTGAGGATGCGATTGTGAATGCCAAATTAAACGGCTTTGGGCCAAGCGAAGATGGGAAGCAAAAGACACGCTTTATTGCTGCTCGAGCCGAACAGGTGCTTCACCAGGAGATTATAAAGGCCAAAAAGACCAATCCCAACCAGAAGTTTGTTGCCGTTGTCGATCCAGCAAGAGAGGGGCTACACGCGGACGTTGTCAGGGCGCTGAGAGCGAATGAGCGTATCGGTCGTATCGTCTATGTCAGCTGCAACCCGACGGCGACGCTCGTTCGCGACGCGGGTTTACTTTGCGGTCCTCCAACAAAGCGATACTCTGGCGAAGCATTTCGAGTAGTATCTTCCTCCCCGGTCGATATGTTTCCTCTGACGAATCACTGTGAAATGGTGATGACCTTTGACCGTCTGAGTGTGAACGTCGGGACCGAAACTGAAAGCAAGACGGAAGATGCGACTCAGACTGAGGTCAAGAAGCAAGAGGCTACGGTGAAGACAGTAGATGCGACTCAGACCGAGGTTAAGAAGGGCGAAGGGATGGCCGAGGTCGAGGTGGCAGATGTTCCCGTTACAGAAGCTAAAGCGGAAGCAAGCTAAGTCTCTAGGCACCACAAAATATCATCTATTCTGTCTACCGGTACATGGAATGGTTCTAATATATACTCGTGTGAAGTTGCATGATGCAAAAACTAAAAACTATAAACCCTTGGCAAGTCCTTCATTCCAAAACTTGACCACCTTGTCTCGACCCAGATTGACGTTGAGCACGTTAGCTACCAATTCGGGGTACAAGGTGAGACCGAGGGTATGGGCGCAAATCGGATGTTGTGCGGTGGAGAAGGCACCATCCATGTGGTCCTTGAGCCAAAGGTCGTTGCCAACGGCATATGGTATCCAAGTCGTCTGCAACAGCATCTCGTGCAAGCTGTCAATGCTATTGGGTGTCCGAACGGTGGCCTTGAGACCACCCCATTCACCTCGGACCGTCGTGATAATGTTCAACCGCGAAAGCAGGTCCGCATCGTCCAGAAACTGTCCATTCTTGGTAACCAGTAATGATGCATTGTGCACATTCTCTACAGGCGATGCAAGTCCAAACAGCACCTTATCCAAAAAGGCCTCGACAACCTGATAATGATCCAAATCGCCCGTTCTCCAACGTTTCTGCACGTTGTGGGCAATATCGTACATGTCCTCCATGGAGTGATTCAACATGGTTGCCACAACGCCGAGGCATCCTGCCGAATAACAATAATAGTTTTTGGAGGCAGGATCTGGAATGCTGCGCAGTCGTCCAAGAGTGAACCAAAAGCCAGAAAAGCCACCACCTGGAACACATATGGAGTGTTCATCAATGGGTAACAAGGGCAGTGACGCAATGGATCCTCCTCTCAGGCAGCCAACGAATGCAACAAGCGCCAGTAATGCTTGCAGCAGCAGTAGTCTGATCGTCCCTATTTTTGGTTGTGCTTTCACCTTGATGTCGTTGATGTCGGTTGGCGACTCGACGACAGCCATGGCCGCCACTTGGGATGTGGATGCGGCGGGTGCAGTCACCGTTTCGTCTTCGTCGGACGATGTATCGACGAGTTCAGCCAGCGCGGAAACATTGAAATCTACCACGGAAGGCCGCGGGGTAATGAGATGCAGAATTGGTGCCCGAATGGCTACCTTGACGGTTTCGATTATTCTATCGGTATCGATACTGGTTTCGATATCGACATTGTTCAAGTAGCTACTGCTTGAGAACTGCGGCAGCGACGCGTCTGTTGCAGCAGGACGAGAATGGTTCTCATGGTCGGAATTAAGAACACTATTGCGAGTTTCTCCCATTGCTGCAGAAAAGACGGCGTCGCTGAAGTCGCAGGGATCAGCAGTATTATCAGGTGTAGTGGTCTTGCTCTTCTTTGTCACTGGGGCAGCGTCCATCTCATGTTGGGAACTACTCTTTCCTTCGACACCATCACCATCACCAGCTACACTACTGGCGTGTCTGGACCGTTTTCGGCTTGGCAGAGCTCGTTGTCCATTTTCCGAACTGGATTTCAACTCTTGTTGCGTCTGCGGCTCCATCTTTACACTCTTTTTTGTTGAAATGATGGGCGTACCTGGTAAGGGACTTCTCTGTGGTCAATTGGGCGTGCCGATTTGATACGATGTATGTGTCAGCAATGTTTCCATCAGAGGCGTGGCCTGAGCAAGAAGATGAGGTAGACTGGTACACTGGTACATAGACTAGTCGTATGCTCAACGCATCGAATCGAATCGAATCGAATGAATCAATCAATCACTCACCGACGCACGTCGGAGATGTCTTACGTAGGGGGGCTGGACCAAGGGGATTACCTAGGAGATTTACTGGCGAGATAATTCCGTACTCGAAATCCTGACGATGATGTGCGATGTTAACCCGGAACTCACGGTCCGAAACTGACGTCAGCTTCACCACAACACGGCAAAAGAACCGATAACAACTTGCTACTGACCATGGCGGATCGGGCACCTTCGCGTGCCGGTCTCCCTGCAGTAGCCCCAGAAGCTGCTTTGGTAGAGTCTATCAAAGTAACTTCTGGAGCTACTGCAGGGAGAACGGTAGTTTTAAGCGAGAAAAAGGAATACAAAAATTCACGGCCCGTCGTGGTTTCTGCCTTCGGCAAACCGGTACAAGAAGTGCACTTGTTCGACCTTCTCGATCTTCTAGACAAGGACATATTTTATTCACTTAAAGGAGATGGCCTGCATAGTACTGGGGGCCCTTCCTTGGTTAAGACTCTTCTAGAGACGTACCCTGACATGCTTCCTGAAAACTTTCGTTCGCAGTACGTCAAGTGCGCCAAAAGCAAGGGCTTTACTTCACCCAGTAGCTAATACAAGTGGTTGTACCTAACAGAAACTCGGTATTGCAGCACACAATGGATTATAGTAAGAAGTAATCAAGTCCTTCAGGTATAGGGCCTCGGCATATGACTTAGTGAGAGAGTCCTGTGGAACGAACAAAATACAGCGAACCACCTCGTCTTCAACTTCCCGGATTTCGAGCGTCGGACCTGCAATCGAAAGGTGCATTTGCCGTGCAAACGCTATTGCAAAGCTGTAAACAAGGTCACGAGTGGTATTGCATCCTCCAAATGTATCCATTATTTTCTGGACTAGCGCTACTTTGTCGGTAGTATAGTGCTTCGTCATGTTTGTTATCTGAGATGCGGTCTTGGAATGCCAACGAGCAATCAAACAAAAAAGATTATCGCGGAATTCAGTCCAAATACTGTCTTCTTGTACCCTTGACACAGTTTCCTTTTCATACTCAAGATGCAGTACCATACTTGCAATCTCGTGACTGGAAACAGTTGCAGCAATGAGAGCGGTAACGCTATCGCATCGGTCGCGAAGAGACGCCACAATCTCGTCCAATGGTCTGGCAACATGAGGGCGGGTCACACGACCAACTTGTTTCCATATGCGGAATTGAGAGCTCATCTGTTTCTTATTCCATGCGTTGGTGACCATCAAGGCATCAAGCTCATTGCCCCTGCCTGGAAGTCGTAGCCAGGCCTTCCGCTCGAAGAGAGCAAGAAGGTTTTTCTTTGCTTCCGATCCCTCTTTAACTGGAGGTGCGTTGCTCTTTTTGAGTGCCACCTCTAGGTTGATTGCTTGAGGCTCCATATTCCTACAATAGAAAGATAAAACAATGAACCATCGTCCTGTCCTCATTCGCTGCAACCGTGGTTGCCGCGAATATTGCCCCTGGAGAGGACTACGAGCTCTAGGAGCTCGTATCCTCCCTTCAAAGCGTCTCCTCAACGCACTCGATCTGAGCCGGAGAACCTTTGTTCTTCGTGTCATGGGAACGCCATCTGCAAAAGGTATCTTGCAAGAACGAAGGAAACGCCACTGGTGTCCTGGAGTCTACCGGTAGTGTCTACTCATATCATACCAGCCACACTTTTGCTGATACTTCACTAATATACACAACCCTACCATGATGAATCAACTTCTCTTTGCCTCTTTTGCTCTCTCGCTCCTGGCTGCCTCGCATGGATTCGCTCCTGCCTTTCGTCCCCAGCAATTGGCGCATGATTGATTTGTGTTCAATATGAAAGGCGAAGCAAACAGCATAGCACCATCTTCGTTTCTAGACCACCACCAACCATTCCCACCTGTTTCGGTGTGATTGGCGCGCAAAAATATTTCCGAAACTCGCGCCCAAAAATCTATGGAGCAGGTCATCATCAACGCACTAAACCTCCCATGTAATCCCCTTGGGCTGACGGACAAGGTTGAGACTACGGTACCAGTACCAGGGGCTACGTAGAAATGCCGTTGACGTCCCAACCCTGTCCAGAGCTCCGTCTCAACCGTCCAGAGCTCCGGACTAGTCGGACTCCTGTTACGACTACTCGGACTGGAAATTTCGTCCGTGTTGGTCATTTGTCCATGTTTGCGTCCGCATCAGTCATCTCCTTTTCTATTGTCGTTCCATCTTCTTTTCCTCTACCATCAATCATGGGGGAAAAGACTGGACGGCCTATGGGCTCAAAGAATAAGAAGGGGCACAATGCAGGTGGTTCTCGATCGCGTTCAGAGAAGAATTTTAAGCCTGTTGCAGACTTCTTTGCAGCGAAGACACCAAAAGCAGCAGCGCCACCACCAAAGGATCTGCCGCCGCCACCCAGGCACGACACCACTGACCCCAACGAGGAATTGCTACTAGAGGAGAGGGAGCGGATGCGTATACGTCTACCAAGATAGTCTCTCGTCCAGACTCTGTCAACCGTACGTCAAAAGCTGTGCAGGAGAGACTACATTAGTAAGAAACAGCAGAGCTAATCCAAACAGGTCCTTCCTTTCAATGGATCACTGCTAAAACCCCAGTGCAAGCAGCTGGAAGCAACGACTGCGGTGTTTGGATGCTGTGTTGCCAGTTTGCAGCATATCTGAAGGCCATTGTTACCAACAGCCTGGGTCCTCTTTCACTAGATACTAGAGAAGGAAGAAGTAGCAATACTGCAATTACTGCAACAACTCAGCTGCAGCAGAACGTAAGGGCACGAGAGTGGGGTGAGCTTGCACCCCAACATATGCTTGAAAGCTTTCGGAATTGTTCATTGAATCTTGACAATCAAGCAATCGTGACACTTGCTGTAAAGTTGAATATAGTATCTAAGTAACTAGCTAGCTCTAGTAATAACGATTGTCACAACCCTGACTTCACAAAAATAAAATATGTGTTGTAGTGCAGTGTCGATGTAGCGTCCCTCAGTGAGTAGCGTCCCTCAGTGAGTAGCGTCCCTCAGGGATTTGTTCATATTTCCGCTTCAGACTTATAAATAGAAAAATGAGCAGCCTAATTTTCCATTCAATTTCTCCTTTTCCATTTCTTTTTCTCTCTTTTTTCGCTTCAAAAAGTCCCTGCCTCCCCTCAAAAACATCTGCCTTTATTATTTCTCCAAGATTTCGGCTTCTCGTTGATATTTTCCTAAAATGAAACTGGCATTGTCGTGCGTCAGTGACGTGTTGGCTGGCAACCCCTCGCAACCAACCAAAAGCCCTGCAAGAACTGACGTTTTTATGGGGAATCCCGTCCAGCGGTCGGAGTAGCGATCGATCGTGTGCACCCATAAACTCTTATATGTGTTTCATGTGTTGCAACGTATTTTTAACCACCAACATGCTATTTTCTTGCGCCCGACGAAAATACAGCTTCTCATGGCCAAGAAAAAAAGCAGGGGCAGGACCTAAGCCTAGCTTCCTATCCGGTATACCAGTACCAGGTACCGCTACCATGATGCACCTCTATTGCATTGCATCGCATCGCATTCTCGTACGTACCCTAGCTAGCTCTCTTGGAAGGAACCCCAGCCCCATTGAGAGTGCTCGAGTGGTGTCAAGTTACGCTCGTCAGTTTCTCTCGGATGAATATAAAGTTAGCTACGACACGATATACGATAGCTAGAATATTACACCACACACACACTAAACAAAAAGAGAGTTCATTCTACTGTTGTTTAGCATTAGTGTTATCTGTATTGTTTCTATTGTTGTCTGTATTTATCTATAGCGCAAGTACGTGCACTCTTTTCGTAAGGGTGTACATGCATGTTCTTTTTTATCATGCGCGTGTGAGTGACTGTGAATGCGCATGAAGCAAATCATTGCACTCCAGCCACCATGGGTGACGACGACGCGCGGGAACGCGAGGTACCCATGGGCGAAGCCACAACGCATCGTCGACGGGGCGACTGCGAAAATATGCGGCTTCCTTTGCTATCAACGCTGCCAGCTCGAACGCGGTTGCCAAAGACCGAGCGATTCGATCCATTGGAGCCAGTCGAGTGCATAGAAGAGATGGAACCAGAATCGTGCTGAGTCTCTGGAGTAGGCTTGCTTGGAGAAACGACTGCCGCTTCTGGACCAGAAGTAGCGTTGAACATGGTCTTGAGGCGTCGGCGGGCAGCAACGACACTGGGAGAGCTGTAGCTGAGGCCCACCTTGTGCGCAATGTCGCGAAGGAACTTTTCTCGGATTCCAGCGGAAAGACGACTGTAGTTCATGTCTTCCATAACATTGAGAATTGCGGCAAAGGCAGTCGTTGAGTTATTGATTTCGACAAAGTAAGAGTCGCAGACCGCAAGCTCGGTCAGGTATCTTGAAAGTTCAAAAAGTTCCTTGCGGGCGGCACTTGAGGCTTCCTGGGGGAGAAAAAGCACAAAGTGCGAAACAAAAGCGTACTGTGTTGGTGGATGGAGCTTCCAGCTCAAGGCGCAGAGAACCTTCCACTCCATTTCTTCAATGTGCTTGGCTCCAAACTGGCCTCGACTGAGGTTGGCCAACGTGGCGATCTTGATCTTTTTCATGTCGTGAAGCTTAATGGCAATGTGCAGAGTTGTGAGGGACGTCAAGAGCGCCAAGTTTCCATTGCATCGGTTCCCACGTGTCGCGAGAAAGCGGTCAAAGAGATTGAGACTGACTGCCACAACTTCTCTGGACAAGTCAAAGCTGTTGTTGAAAAAAGGCCAATAGCAATAATGCTTGGTGTGAGACAAACGAGAATCCATCCTTTTGCGAGCAACGGAGAGCGAGGGTAAACAACCATACAGCCAACCAAAATATAAAGACACAAAGCGAAGGATAACTTACTGGTCCACGACATTGTAACTCCACTGACAGATCTTTTCTCGCCAGGTAATGTTCAAGCGAGGTTCGTATCCTCCATCGGCCAGTTTGGGCAACGAATATCCGTAGGAATAGCAGGTTTCCTCTTGCTTGCGCATCACGACCACTCGGTCCACCACATCCTCCAGCGCCATTGCGGCAGCAGTTTGAGTCATGTTCTGATGGAATGTAGTACTGTGATGTTTTGGGACTGTGTTCCGACCCTTGGGTATCGGAACGAGAAGAGGTGTGGAGAGGTCTCAAGCTTTGCGAGCTAATGAGATGATGTGAGATCGTCGAATGTGAAGGGCGATTGATTGAGCTGGAAGAAGGCCTCCGCTGGAGCTCCCGGCGATCGAGCTATTGGTAGGAATTCTACAGCGATCCTACTGCGACGACGCACGGACGTCGACGTCGCTTACCGCTTACCGGCTCTTGTAAACGTACGAATCTGGGACGATGCCGTACGTCGGCTTAGATAGCGTGACATGTGACATCCCCCCGTAATAAGCTACGACTAGCTAAATGTCTACGAAATGACCAGCTAAATAAAGATCATCAGGCTTCTGACAATGATATTTTCTTGTAAATGTTTGTTACGAAAAAAGCTATCAATAGTCATTTATCCAATTCAATGTAGGTTTTGGTTGACCGTCTCCCCAAAACCTACCAAAAGCATCACATTTGAACATTTGAATATTTAGGAACAAAAACGACCGTTTTCTTCGCCGGGTTCCAAGAGGCATATTATCTTTTTGTTTTTCGTTGGTTCGCTTCGATCTGCTTCGATCGGGGCCTATTAATAAAATCGAGTGAGTCGCCGCCGCCAAGGGTGCCGTCTTTTCCCGACCATCCCCTCGACCGGACTCCGGACACAAAGAAGGCTGTTTGTGTTGTTGCTGCAACGCACAACTATTTCTTCCTGCCTTGTCAAGTTCAAGGTACTACCCTTGTCTATTAGTACCTATATCACAATCCTCCGCGAGACGTACTTGCAACTCCAACCGCTCGTTCCGCACCGTTTTCTCGCAAGCACATTTAATTTCACCAGTTGACTTTACGGAGTCAGTCGTGCTTGTTTTCAAACCCAGCTACATAGTCAGTCTACTTAGCACTACGTAGAAGTGTCTCTTCGCCCGAACACTCTTCCCTCAATTCCGTCCCGCGACTGACTCCCAGCTTGTTGACCTTGACATACCACGATCCCATCTTCCAAACGAAACATCTCCTCACAAGACAATGACTATCCCGGCCCCTTCCAGCGACGAAATTTTGGCCCGTGCCTTGCAAGGAGCGTACGATGCTGGATATCATTCCAGCCAACCAAACAGTAGTAACCGTCCTTCCCCGACGGCACCACACGCCGAAGAAAGCTTTGGCGACTACGCGCGCCGCATTGAAGCGCCCACACGGGCTCTTCACGCATCTGCCCTGGAGACCGTGGAGCAAGACGCCGCATACGCGCGCCGCATCGAAGAACAAGAACGGGCTCTTTACGAGTCTGCCATGAACCGATCCAAACGATCCTTGTATACGGTGACTGCCCCAACTTCACACAACGACAGTCGCACGTCTACCGCTGGAACGACAAGCGACGCGGCATACGCGCGTCGCGTGGAACAAGAGCTGCAGGACGAAGAAGTGGCTCGTCAGATGACGAATCAAGAAGAGACGCGAGCTTCGACGCATCGTGCACACGTGCTGGCTGCGCAAAGTGCACCTTTGCGGGCATGCAGTGTCCGACGAATCTGTTCCTACCTGATTCCTCTGGCTATCATTGGGGGTATTGTAGTGGGGACGCTCGTCCTCTTTAACAATTCCGACTCGTTTCCTGACTGGTTACCCGACTTTGAAAACTTTGCAGATGAAGATCCCTTCAATTCGACTGGTCCGGAGGGAGCGGATCGGTGGAAAAGCAATGGAGAGGGACTTACGATGGAGATTGTCAATGCCTTGGACGACGATTGGTACTCGTTCTTTTACCAAGCCGTCGATGACTGGGATGCTGGCACACCCGATGTTTTGACGTTGACTACTTCGGTTCGCGCTCCAGACTTTGAATGTACGCCAATCAATGGTAAAATCAAGGTCTGCAATGGAGACTACGGAAATACGGATTGGAGAGGAATCAACCAGATTCTGATTCGCAACGGCTTCATCTTTGCCAGTACTGCCAAGATGAACGAGAACTATCTCAATGGTGTGAGTAGCGCACAAAAGCAGTACACAATGTGCCATGAGACTGGGCACGGGTTCGGATTGCCGCACACGGACGTGAACTTTTATAATGCCGACAGGGGTGAATGTATGGACTACACAGACTCCCCCGCCAACAACGATCAGCCTGGCCCCGAGAACTTTGAGTTTTTGGCCGTAATGTACGGAGTGCCCGAGGGGAGTCAAACGGCTGTCACCACAAGTGCAGTGCAGCCTGGCGAACGAAGAGTCTTTGAGACTGTAGATACAGAGGACGAAGCTCTTCCCGATTGGCTCTTGTCTAAATTGCAACAAGTCGTTCCGGCTTTTGAGAATCGTATGGACGGCAAGGATTACGAAGAAGGTTGGCGGTTGCTTCACCGATCGCTACACGGCGTGGCTCACGAGATGGATCTGGGAGACGACTATTCCGTTCGAGTGCGCAAGCTCCATGTTTAGTATAGTTCCATAGACGACATGCCCGTCGCTATGGAATGCACTGCTCTACTAGATATTTATACCTTTTCTACCTTTGCATTGAAGCGTTTCGTTACAATTTACGCACTACCACTATTGTAAGCTAGTAGATTGAGGATAATAGCACATATTTATAGGTCGGGCTTACTACTAGCTAGCTGTCATAGAATACTCCCTTGATTGATAGACGCAAATTTTGGGAAGATATAAAAACAGCCGGGTTTCTTTCAGACGGGCCGATCTAGCGAATGCGGTCACGACTAACGAACATGGCTCGGTTGGCGAGTCGGATCGCAAGCTAGCGGTAAAGCGATCGAAGAAGAACGCGCCGCGCGCCCTACCTGCAATGCACCGATCCCAAACGATCCTTGTTTACAGTGGCTGCCCCAACATCGCACACAGACACTCGAAAAGTGCCGTGGAATACGCGCGCAACAAGAGCTGTGGGACGAATATGTTGCCCACCAGATTGTTGAATTGTGATTGACTAAGAGTGTTCGATTGCAGTTCTATTAATGTTCCAGGTAACTAGTCTAGTCTAAGTCTTGATTGTGGATCTACTGGTTTTGGATAAACCAGTAATAACCCAGTGAACCTGAGATGTTTGGAACCTGAACCAAGGGGATTGTATGGGAGGTTTACTGGTGCGATAATTCCGTAATAAAAAGCCTGACGATGATCTGCACCGTCAACCCGGATTTCACGGTCCGAAACTGACGTCAGTGTCACCACAACACGGCAAAACAACCGATAACAACTTGCTATTGTTGACCATGGCGGATAAGGCACCTTCGCGTGCCGCTGGGTCGACAGTAGCCCAAGAAGTTCTTTTGGTGACATGGCCTTGTTTTCCACCACGCCCGAGAATCTAAACAGCGGCAGCGACGTCGTCGACAGTCGGTCCGCCAAGGCCGCCGGCTTGTTCTTTTGGTGGCGCGCCACCATGTCCACCTTGGGGCGCAGTCGGCCATACCGTGCTATTGACCATGGCCTTTTTCTCGCCTAAAACTACCGTGGTGTAAACAGCAGCTTCAGAAGTTCTTTTGGTAGACTCTACCAAAGCAACTTCTGGGGCTACTGCATGCACCACGGCACGCGAAGGTGCCTGATCCGCCATGGTCAATAGCAAGTTGTATCGGTTATCTTGCCGTGTTGATGTATTTTGTCGTTTGTCGTCACTTTTTTGAATGTTTTCGGACCGTGAAATCCGGGTTATGGTACAGATCAGCATTTCAACGCACTAAATCTCCCAGGTAATTGTTGATCTTCGGACGTTTGACGAGGTTGTGTGGCCTGCCACCTACCCGTCCGAGACAGGCGTCTGATCCACTTTCCCGGGCCAATCACGCGTTTCACCTTCCCTTCGCATCTTCGGCATTCGATCGAGCTCCAGACACACATCCCACAAGCGAGAAGGTTTCTGAGCGGTCATCGGAATGACCCTGTAAGATCAACGATTACTGCCTGGTTGGCTTCCGGCGTTTCTTGGAAAGGGACCGCTCTGTCGAGCGAGGTTGCGTCTTCGACGCTCACTTTCTCCGCTTCAGTCGCAAGTACCACCATCGAGCATCCTCGAGCCATTCAATAGCCTTTAAAACAACCAAGTAACCAACATTACCATGATGATCTCTAACTCTACCTTCACTCACCGGTTCTTGGTGATGGACACGCCCGACGGCGCGGAAGAAGCAACGGAAACCAGGAATGCCTGGCATGTGATCTTGAAAGATTTTTTGAAGGGAACCCCCAACGATCTTCTCGCTGCCCTCGAGAATACTCCCATGGCCGCCATCCTCATTCCTGTCATGAGGGAAGGCTCGATTGAACTCTACCTCGCTCACCATATCTGTTGCCTCACTCCTTCCTCCGTCCCGGTGACGGACTTGTGTGAGTTTTTTGCCATCGTTGGCATGAACGCGACCCCGTTGCAGTTGAAGCCCCAGATCATCCTAATCCGTCCCGATTGGTTTGATCAAGAGAAAGACGTTGTCGTGACACCATGCTTCAACCGCCTCGTTGAAGCCATCACCGATGACGAGTTGTCCAAGCTCAACAGCCTCACTCTTGAGGACTCATTGTTGTTGAACAAGTCTTTCAAACCCCGCAAGGTAATGCCAATCCCGCCAAACCTCGCTGCTACGATCGGACGCTGGTCGGATCTTCTCCGCCTGCGCTCAGGAGATCATTGACACCAGCACCAACAACTCCAGTGACAACGACTGCGGCATTCAGTGGGAGATTCTCAACTCTTCAGGCAAAGTCAAAGAGGGAGCAAGCACCGACCGAGCGAGGGCCTACTTACCCACCCTCCAGTTCATCTGGTCGTTCTTGAAGGGTACAACCAAGCAGTCTACACCCTACGTTGGCACGGACTCGATAAAGATCAGCGCTGACCCGAGAGTTATCAACAAGCTCTCTCGCAGCAAACGCGGCTCCGATTCACCGGTTCCTGCCGCCAACAATTTACCCCTGCCCCCACTCCCTCCTGTCGACGTGAGCTCCATCCTCCAGATGATGGCAGCCAGCAACTCGGACAACAGTCAGGCGACGCGTGAACTCCTCGCCCAGCTGGTTGAAGGCCACACGAAACTGTCCACCGAAGGCAGCTCGAGGGCAAAATTCTGGACTCGTCTGCCCGAGCTCATCCAAAAATTGATCCTCGCTGCCTCCGTCTCGGCGCTTAACTCCGAGATCCCAACGGAACCAAACAAAGAATACAAGGTCTTCCTTGAGTCCCCTAAGCAGCACAATCGATCCATCCTCGCGAATGCTCTCTCGGGGGGCACGAGAAGCTTCCCTCTCCTCGTCGACCAACAGCTCACTGACAACCTGTACAATGGCCAACTCCAAGGTTTCAACGACCACAAACCTGGCTCCTTGTTGCTCTTCCACACGGGGCAATCGACAATCTCAGCGAGATCATGAGCCAACTCGAGCTTGAGTTGCGCCTAAGCTCCTCCACTGGTCTCACCGACCCCAAATTTGCGCGCCCAACTGGTAAATTTCCTCGGGATCATCGACTTGCTATTTACCAAGGAGTCGTTCCTTTACTCGAAACTCGCGATCTGGCCTCCTTTCATCAACAGGAATCTGATTCAGATGAGCCGCATTCATCTACAAGATCCGAAGTTCATCGCCACTTTGTCGACTATTATCGACCAAAAATTCCAAGATTTCTTGTCGCATTGCACGACAGCCCTGACTGCCGATGACGTTCGAAAGTTCGCCTTCAACCTGGAACACTACTGCGAATGCGTCACATTCGGCACGACCATGAGTGTGACCTTGGCCCCGAGGTAGCTTTCTGCATTGCAAAGCCACCGTCCCCAGAGAGCGGATCGCCAAGCAAAAAACGAAAAACCGACAACGGCACTACCCCTCCTCCCAAGAAACTGAAGTCGTCTAAGCCCTTGAAGAATACAAGGCAAGTCAACAAATGGAAGACGGACACCGCCGGCCTCCGCAAGCTCCGGGACAACATGCAGAACGTCCCTTTGTTTTCGACTGCTCCCAGGTGCCAAGTTGGCGTAAACTTCCACTCGCAAGGCGTGTGCAACGCCAATGACGCGTGCAGGTTCAAGGCCTCCCACGGCCCCCTCCCCACGGCAGTCCACCAGGCGTACAATACGTGACAGAAGGACAACCGCGCTACCGCATGACTATCTTACCCCACAAGTATTGTCCCTTCACCCTCCATCCACCGGTGTTTTTCTCTGACAACGTCGGCGTCAAGCACCTCCACTCTGATCACTCACCAGTCGTTCACATCACACACCTCATCAAAAACAACAACAACAACAAGAACAACAACAACAAAAACACCCCTGCATACTCAAGCGGCCTCGGGTGGGCCCCACACCTCCACATTTTCATCTTTGCATCATTACCTTCCGTTTACTGTACCACCATCTGTACAAACAAGTGCACCATTGAGTGTCACCGAAACTTCAACAGTTTCCTAACCGCGTCCCACCGCAAAAATTCTCCGCCCCTCGTTCCTCCGATCCCAAAACCCAGTGTCCACACTAACCACCTCCTCCGAAGCTCATCGGTTTATTGGTACGTATACCAAGAAGGTTGTCAACATTGTCCTGTCTCCACCCACCAATAGAGGAATACCAAAGACGATGTGGATCCACTCGCTTGAGCTGCCTCCCAGCTTGACCGACGACCAGGATTCGCCCCTCGGGCTCCCAAAATCGTCTCTCCGGACGTGCCCCAGCCTAATACGCTGGCTAGGCGCCCCGGATCTGCAACCCAATCACAAGGCCTTGCCTCCCGAGGTAACAACTGGGCCACCCACAGTTCCTGACGGCAACTCATTCGTCAAGCCAGCGTCGGCATGAGGCAATCAGCCCTCCCCCAACCACACAGCGACCAGAGGCACAACCTCTGGTGAGTCCCCGGCTCTCAGGCCTGTCAACGATTCATCCGTCACGCCAGCATCGACCCAAGGCTCCGCCTTGGTTGTACAAACAGTGACCAGTGCTGGCCTCCCCACTGTTCAGTTGTCTGCCAGAAGGGCTTTTCAGCCAGCTCGAAGCCCCCACTGTCATACCACCACGAAGCGGACTCCTTCACCAACACTCACCGCCATCACCAAACCATCCGTTACAACATTTATAGGAGGCAACACCTCTGACAATGGGCTCACCGTGGCGGCCAAGCGGATTCCCCAATCCAGGCCTCGACCAGAGGTAACAACTGGGCCACCCCCAGTTCCCACAGCCGAGGGCGACTCCGTCGCTCCGACTCCATCATCACAGCTACTACAGCCAGCCCCAACCCCCGAATGGCCGCCACTGAATCCGATATTCTTGGCAGCCATCAGAGACGCCCTAGCCTGGCATCCTCCCCCGCGGTCCAAACCCGTCTTCGAATTCAAGTTGACCGAATTGGCCGCCCGGACGAACCTCGAGATCCTCGAGTCGTATAACTACGACCTGCAGGCGATCCTCCTCAAGGACACCCACTCGCCGCTTTGTCCAGGTAGCGAGTTTTGCCCCACCGCCATCCTTGATCCCGTACTACAGGGCCACCCCCTGTGGGCGCGAGCCAAGAAGACTCTGATGCACGGCGTCCACCTCCTGGTGGAACCGATCGAAGAGGAACCCCGCCTCCAGGACCTCCTCGAAGCCATCGAGATCGGCAACCACAAGTCCGCCACCAAGGACGGCCCAAAGCTCCTGTTGATCTTCGGGAAGGAGGTCGAGAAAGGTTGGCAGCTGACGCTACCCATCTTCGCTCTCAAACACCTCCCTGGGGGAGTCGTCGGCCCAGTTGGCATGATCGTCAGCCAAGACTCTATCAACGCTTTTGGCCACCGGCTCCCCAAAGACCAACCGGTCCACGATCAGTTGTCCAGTTTTGGTTCCGGTCAGTTGCTAAACAATCGAGTGCCGAAGACGAGCTCACTCCGTGTTGATACGGTTTTGCGCTCCTTCGATATATTCACAAAGATTGCGGCTTTGCGCGCGATTTATCCTGCCGCGCGAATTCTGCTCTCAAAAATCGACATCAAGTCGGCCTACCGCTGCGTCCACTTCAGGGCCGAGTCGGCTCTCCAGAGCTGCATCACAACCAAGGGCCTTGGCGGTATCGATCTCGCCCTGGTATCGCTCCGCACCACCTTTGGCCGCAGCCCCTGCCCGTCGATCTTCAGTGAAATTTCCGAGACCGCCACCGATCTCACAAACACCATCATCCGCTGTTCCAATTTTCTTTTCCAAGCCATTACAGTCATTTACTCGGCCCGGCCAAGGTGCTCCCGGACGGCGGCGAGTCCCTACCTCAAAACGAAGTCCTCGCCATCGACAAGGCAATCGCCGAAGGCACCCCGGCGGAAAGGTTGATTGTCCTCGGCTGGATGATCAACACCCGACGCTTGCTGATCAGCCTCCCCACCAACAAAGTCACCGCGTGGACGGCCAACATTAACGACTCCCTGCTCTCCAAGGGGCGCCGTGTCAAGCTACGGACCCTGGAGACAATGGTTGGCCGACTCCAGCACGTTGCCAACATTATGGTCCAGGGAAACCACTTCCTTGGCCGTCTTCGAAGCGCAGTACTCCGCGCCAACAAGTTCAAGGGCACCCGTCTTTCCTCCGAGGAGACGAAGGACCTGGTACTCTGGAAGGACTTCCTGGTCGTTGCCCACACCGGCATCAACCTGAACCTTCTGACAACCCGAGAGCCGAACAACATCCTTCGGACTGACGCTTGTGAGCACGGTCTCGGCGGCTACTCGCTCAAAACGGGTCGGGCTTGGCGCTGGGAGA
>Ga0307978_1001139_pt1 | contig 20471 bp, 12 predicted proteins | sample OrgLakmetage1056_FD_203151 | JGI IMG/M metagenome (GOLD analysis project Ga0307978, IMG submission 203151) | Saline water microbial communities from Organic Lake, Antarctica - #1056 | ecosystem: Environmental > Aquatic > Non-marine Saline and Alkaline > Saline | place: Antarctica: Organic Lake...
ATTTCCGTCGTCTACTGTCCCACGGACAAAATGCTTGCCGATTTCTTTACAAAACCTCTTCAAGGCAGTTTGTTTCGGAAATTCCGGGCCGTTCTTCTCGGTCATTGCCATGTGAATACGCTCACAAAATCTCCGCTACCTCCATCCGAGGAGCGTGTTGAGAATCCGATATTGGAGAAAGTTCGATCTGGAGGTAGCGGACAGACGTTCGCGTTGCCAGCCAAGAAAAAAGTGTCCGAACAGATGGAGGTTGCCTCTGCTCCCACGTATGCGTCAATTCTTAAAAGGGCCTCAAATGGGCACCAGTGACTGTTCATTCTTTTTGATTAATCCCATCGTAAGAACAGTTTGATTGACTCTTCTTATAGGTAGACTAGCGAGGGTCCTGACACACTACAGCCGAGAATTGAAGGTTCGAGGCGTGATCAGATTCTCCTAGAATCAACATTGAGATGTCCGTTTTCCATTTTATTGATGCCGGCGGAATCCGAATGACAATGGTGAGAAGCGAGAAGCAGCGTATAGTCTGAGACGTTCTCGAAATGGATATGCCGTTTAAAACTCCCTTGAGGATGGCCGTGTGCCAGGGTGATCCTGATTCACTGTGAATGGTCCTTGGAGCAATGGCTCAGGCTACCGACTACGTGGATTGAACGGACCAAAAGGCTGGCTCCCACGCCACTGATTACCCTCGCCTTTCGTCCGGACTCTGACGAGACAATCGAAATGGCCAAGATTCTACTAGATAATTGAGCAGGGATCAATACTCCTGATAGTGGACCCGGTACATTGCTGTTGTGGGTTGCAGCGCAAGAGGGTAGACCCAATTTGGTGTCCTTTTACATCAAACGAGGTGCCAACATTGTGCAAACCCCCCGTTGCAACTCCGTTTCCCAGCCCATCTGGAGGATCGCGTCACAGAACGGTAATTATGAATGCGCTATCAAGATTGTTGAGGCAGCCAAAGCACAAGGCAAGCATATTCTTGACGCAGTGAACAAAGTCGGAAGGACTCCATGCTATGCCGCGATTGAGAAAGCGCATGTCGAAACTGCTGGAGTCCTAGCCAAGGCGGGTGCTGATTTGAGACGCGCGAGTCCGGTGTATTTTGACGAGCGTCAAAAGGCATATGATCCGTCGCCGTCCTTAAGGGTTCGTTATCCACTCGATAGGACTATTCGATCCTTTACCACTCTTTCCTGTGCCTCCTGTGGTGAGAGTAACCCAGCACTCAAGCTTTGTGGCAAGTGCGGCCTTGCGTACTTTTGCAACAAGGAGTGCCAGCAAAAGTGCTGGCCGTCGCACAAAAAGTGTTGTAGTAAGCTGGCCAAAGGTGCAGGTCTGCTCAGTGGAAAGATGCCCGACCCACCTAGCGAACCCTTTGGGTTTGAAGATGGCTTTATTTCCGTGATTTGACGATGTTGTCGACGATTATCACGAATATGACAGAGACGACCACATTGTCTGGGAATACGATGCGGGAGGTCGAGGTCGCCCGGATTGGCGAAGATATCCATCACACATCGAAGCAGCTTTGGAAAGAATGCTTTGGCTGGGCGGTCCGACTTTAATGTATCGACCGGGCAATGTGGATGTCTCGGGAATATACGAGAGAGAGATTTCTGCGCCAACGCCACCGCCAAATGTTTCCACGAGACATATGACATTCGTAGACATGGTCGAAAGAGAAGTGTACACGGGTGCATCCAGAAACGTAGGTCGAAACCAAAAGCGCGAAAGTGGGAGAGTGCAGAAGTCAATATGTCCACACTTCGCAACAACCCATAGACGGGTGTACACGTTAATAACGATCTATATTTTATGTGTCAACGCTTCATCTATCCATACTCTCGTGTTCAAGCCTTGACTGCTTCGATGATAAACATCGGGTCCCTGTAGCCGTTGTTTGGGAGCGTAGCAGTGATATCATGGGCAGTTCTCGGTTCAAAGCCGCCCGCATACTGAAAGTACCCATTGATCAACTCCAAGTGTTGCCGATCGTTCATTTTCAGCCACATGGCGATTGCCTTGGTTGGAAAACAACGATTTGATTGACTGATAATGATCTTGCCACCTGTGCGCAGGACGCGATGCGCTTCTTTCAAGACGGCAATCGGATCAATTATGTAGTCAATCGACACAACACAAGTCACCACGTCAAACGAATTGTCCGGATACGGCAATACAGTCTCCACGTTCAAGTCAGCCTGTTTGTATCCCCCCGTCAATTGATCGTTGAACTGCAACTCGAGCGTGTTAATGCCCGTTGCGCAAATCTTGCCCATGGTGTCGGGGAATTCAAGGGGGTAGTGTGAAATCCACGACGAACAAATGTCGAGAACATCACTGCCTCGCTTGATATTGTTGCGGTAATACTGTGTCAAGGAAGCTACCGCAGGTTCATCAATGTGATAGACCAACTTGGGAACCGAATAAAACCACTTGTCGTCATTTTGGTCGGCCCGAAAAAAGTCTTCGGGCTTGAAGGGAGGATCCGCCGGCCACTCTTGCACCAGGGAAACGGGCTTGACAGGGAATTCAAAGGGCGTCGAGTCACCTGTAAAGCGACGAACCAGGAGTCCACGCGTACGGGGACTGCCGTCTGTACGCAAGCGATGGATAATTCTTTGGTGAGATTGATTTTGCGTCAGACCAACTATAAGCTGTACTCTGCAAGTCGACCGAATACATCTATACCGTCTTGATATCCTTACCTGGACCCTCGCCATACTTCATTTCCAGCTCCTTGTCGATATATCTTGGATTCTTATTGAACTTGTTGGTTTTCGTTCCCATCGTGGCGGCGGAACTCTCCTGTGGATCGGAACTAAGAATGGCGACCGTCGCGAGGAAGGTGGTGGCGGACGACGAGAGAAAGCGCGCGCGAGTGGCTATCGTAGCAGGACTTTCGGTCGATAGCGAAGAAACACGGCTCAACAGAGCCCACGAGGTAGAGAACCAGAAGCTGGTGCGAAAGCGTGAAAAGAACGACACCATGGTAATGCTCTATCACTCTTGTTCTACTTATACCTTCTTGTAGACAACTGAAGTTGATATTTGTAGTGAGAATATGAACGATGTGCTGGTGAGAAAAATGAAAAATGTGTCAAAGAAAAAGATCCAGTCATCGCTTCCGGGTTCTCTTTACGGAGCGAACGGCAGGTCCAGATAAGGGAGCGCCATGGTCCATTGTCGACGTCGACGGTACTGTACTTTTACCTTTTTACACCGCGCTTGTGGTCATTCTGAGATGTCGCAAGTCATCTCAGAATGACCAGTTCCCAGTTCCTGCGATGCTGCGCAGCAGATTTGCTTTCTGCGTATGATCCGTACCTACTGTATGTACCGTACCGGTACCAGAACCATTTTCCATTCACTTCAACGATTCAACGCTCACCTCAACAGCCTAGAGCCCTCCGTTTACTCCCCTGTAAGAACTGATGCGGTGGTGGCCGTTACCCTTGGACCAACAACCTATAGTAAGACTAGTTACACTATTACGGGACGAAGTATTGGTGAGGGAGCACGCGGAAAGGCCGTCACGCAAGAACCTTGTAAATAAGGCACACGAATTGTTTCGGTTTCGAAAGAATACCTCCAAGAATGAACTTTTTTCGCAAGGGGTCGAGCGACGGCGAAACTCCCAAGGGCAAGGGGAAAGCCAAAAAGAAGCATACCCGACAAAAGTCTGAGGACAGAGGTCTTCTGTCGGCTGCTTCGAATGGTGGTGCTGGTGGTCCAGGAGCATCGGCCGTCAATGGAAGCACCACTGTATTCCGCGTTACCGTCCCGGACAATGTAGAGCCTGGACAAGAGTTTCAAGTGTATGCGGGTAACCGTATCGTGCGAGTCAAGTGTCCTCCGAACATCAAAGCAGGGCAATCCTTGCAGATTACCGTTCCTTCCGACGCGTCGGATAATAATATGCCTCCAGATTCTTCCAATGTGCAAAAGGTGGACAACAATGGTATCGGGCCACAAGCGTACATGATTACCATTCCCGATGGAGTCTTGTCGGGCCAGCAGTTTCCCGTGACAATTCAAGGCCAGCAACTCATGGTGACATGTCCCACCAACGCTGGACCTGGAGTCAAGGTTCGCATCGTTCCGCCCCCACCACCGACCGACGTGACAGAGGGACCGCAAGGTCCCATGGGGCAGCCCAGACCAAAGGCACCACCCAATGATGATCAAACTCAACTCTTTGAAGTCTTAGTGCCCGCCGGAGTTAATCCCGGCTCTCCCTTTGCCTTGCTGGCCGGTGGTGTTCGCGTCTTGGTGACTTGCCCCGCCAACGCTGGTCCTGGTCAACGCATTCGGTTCAAATTACCCTTGGCACTCACGCAAAAGCACGAACCCCAGAGCGAAGCAGCCGCGATCAAACTGTCGTACGACAAGGATGGCTGGACCCGAACGATTCGCGTATCCGACATGAAATTCCAGTGGGTCCGTATGGACGACAATGGTGACGTGGATACCAATACGCGCTTCAATGCCGAAAAGTCTGCCTACGTGCGCAAACTCGAGTTCCGAGCGGGCAATGATTCGCGGGTACGAGACGGTGTACTAACGCTGGTACCGGCTGAAGATGTGTTTTGCGATAGTCGCATCAAGGGTCCGGACGACGAAGATTTGGTGACTTACTCGGAACTTGCAGAAGCGCAAGTCAAGAGCTTTGAAGACAAGTGTGCCTGGTTTCAAGAAAAGTGCGCCGCCTTTTGTGTCGAGTGGAACGAAGGTCATATGCGCATGAATGTGCGACGAGAGTTTCTCTTGGAAGATTCAGTTGATGCCGTCATGTCCTTGTCGCGCAAGGATTTGCGCAAGTTGTGGCGCTTTGAGTTTATTGGTGAAGTAGGCATTGACGCGGGTGGTCTAGCACGTGAATGGTTCCAACTTGTAACATCCGAAATTTTTGATCCGGATATGGGACTGTGGCAGAGCTCGGAGTCTAATCAAATGTGCATGGCGATCAATCCGGCATCCAGTAAGTGGCTGACTCGTTTCGTTCGGAATGACACGGGGTGTCTTGATGCTGCTTCTGCTGTTGATCATGTCCCTAACAATGGTCGCTCTTTACTTGCTCTCTTTCACGCAGAGTATGTATGTGATGATTACTTGGTCTACTATCGATTCCTCGGTCGAGTAATGGGTAAGGCTCTTTTCGATCGGCAACTGGTAGCCGGGCACACAGTGCAATACATTTACAAACACATGTTGGGCTGGCCGATTCAGTTCAAGGATATTGAGTACATTGACGAGGAATATTATGGCAACTTGAAAAAGTTAAAGGACTTGGCTGACATGGGAGAGGATCTATCAATGATGTGCCTCGATTTTTCGATTACGCAAGAAGTCATGGGCGCCAAGGAAGATATTGACCTGATTGAAAACGGAAGTGATGTCGAGGTCACTAACGACAACTTCCCCGAGTACCTGGAGGCATGCATGCGGCACCGCATGCTGGAGCATGTAAAACCACAGTTGAGCGAGTTATTGCTTGGCTTTTACGACGTGATTCCCGAGCCTTTGCTGACCATTTTCGACTTTCAAGAGCTGGAGTTGCTCATGTGCGGCCTTCCAAACATTAACATGCAAGATTGGAAAGATAACACCGAGTATTCAGGAGATTACGAACACACTGGTATAAGCCATCCGGCTTGTGAATGGTTCTGGGAAGTGGTGGAGGAGTTCGATCAGGAGATGCGGGCACGATTGCTACAGTTTGTAACGGGTACGTCGGGTGTTCCGTCGAGAGGGTTTGGTGTCCTGCAAGGAAACGACGGCAATGTTCGACACTTTACTATCCATGGTATCTCGGTTGATTTTTGTCTGTATCCTCGCGCCCATACCTGCTTCAATCGAATCGACCTTCCGAAGTATGAATCAAAGGACGAGCTTCGCGAAAAGCTGAAACTCGCAGTGACGATGGTATCGACTGGTTTCGATATCGAGTAGTAGATGTACCATGTTCGTATTAGATTAACGTTTTAGTGACATTAAGTGGTGCTTTGACTCTGGGTACCCAGTAGAGAGAGTAATAGATTCTTTAATAGTGTCGGTGACGCCTCATCTCTTTCTTTCGGCGATAACAAGCGAAAAGATTAAAAGGAGATTCAAGCTTTTATTACTGTATTAGACGAATATGTATGATAGGCGGATGATAGGCGGATGGTGCTATGTGCTATCCACTACCTTTTCAGGATCAATGCAGTGAACTAGTTGTTGAGGATCTCGTCAACCTCTTCCTGAGTGAGAAGCTGCGCGGTGTATTGCGCGCCCTGCCTCTCGATGCTTCTGACGAAGGCGCGCAAGTGATTGTACGAACCTTCCAACAAATTATCGTATACAAGGTCTATATCGCTCTGGTCGCTGTCGACGATCGCCTCCTCCAGGTCCTTAATGTCGATTTCCTCGATGAGAGCGCCGACCATAAGGGCATCCAGCAAGGACTTACTTCCTTCCGTGACCAGGTCAATGTAAAGCCCCTGCAGTGTCCTGTCAGTGAAAACACCAACCTTGTCGCTGACAACTGGGTCATCCAGGTTGTACGTGTTGATCAAAGTCTCAATTGCATTCATATGCTTCTGCTCAGCCTTGGCAATGTTGGAAAAGACCCGGTGGTTATATGTGCCAAAGAGTGTCAAGTAGACATCACGAGCCAACTTCTCTTCTTCCCGCATGAAGAGAATGTCGGCCTGTTCGCCACTATCAAGCACTTCGATACCATTCGTTGTCGGTTCAGCCGTTGCCGGTTCAGCCGTTGTCGGTTCAGCCGTTGTCGGTTCAGTCGTTGTCGGTTCAGTCGTTGTCGGTGCAGTACTAGTTGTCTTGCCCTTCTTTCCGCCAAAATTCTTGTTTTTACGGCCGGTAGCGAACCCAGTAGAGAAGAGAAAGGCGACGAGTACGAGCGAGAACTTCATAGTCTATTCTTTGATAGTTTCTTTGGTTTTGAGTTTGTTCGATTTCGATTTTGTGAGACAGAGAATGGGAAATGGAAGATGATGCGGTCATTGTTTGTATGGCCTACTGAAACATGGTTCGGATTAAGACTTCTGTACTGTAGCTACGGTAGCCCTACGCGTTTTCGTCGGAGGAGCTTGTTCACACATATTCTTTTTTTGCTGTCCTTCCGTTTATCCGCTCTTTATCGGATGGCCTTTTGCTGCTCGGATTGAGACTAGCTACTGTAGATGCTAGATGCTAGATGATGGCTACAGTGCGTTTTTGTAATGCGTTTAAAGTACTACGCGTTTTCATTGGAGGAGCTCGTTCACACATGCTCTTTTTACTGTCCTTCCGTTTATCCGCTCTTTATCGGATGGCCTTTTGTTGTTCGGATTGAGACTAGCTAGATGCTACTGTAGATGATGGCTATGTGTAATGCGTTTAAAGTCCTACGCGTTTTCATTGGAGGAGCTCGTGCACACATGTTTTTTTTGCTGTCCTTCCGCTTATCCAAACTTTACCGGATGGCCTTCTGTTGTTCGGATGATTAAGATTAGCTAGATACTACAGTAGATGGCTCCGCAAGAAGTCGTGGAACAGACAAGAGGAATGATCCAGAATAGGGATCTTCGTGATTTTCGGCGGCCCTTTACATGACGAGACGTAAAATGTACTCCTGCGGCCTGCTCATTGTACTGTTTGACATGTATAAAACCAGATTCGCCACTGCTTGGCGGTAAATCCCTACGAGCGACTTTTGAGATATGCACACTGTCGGCAAACATGCGAAGGAAGCAAAGCGGTTCGTTGTTATACCTGCCAAGTCACATGGTGGTGCTGTCAGGGTTGTTGGATGGCGATGGACCACGGGAAGACATGCCCCTATGGAAAGTCATGGGGGCAACACTCCATTTCATGCAAAAACGAAACCTCTTTACAGCTTTGACGTTAATATACTAGTTTTAATGATCGATTCCACAGCATCTTAGATCGCTACTGCCTGTTTCGTCGTCGCGTTCGATGCAAAGTGTCGTAATACTTACGCCATTGTGGCACACTGGAATACAAACCCAGTGTTCTCCCAATACTCAATAGTCACCCTCATTCCCACCTTCAAAAGTATCAAAAACTCCGCCACCGAATCCCCCACGACCTCCTCCACGCTCCCTGCAGGGGCAGGCAAAGCCGGATTTACCCTGGAAAAAGGGCTTGCCGCATTCACCACAATGCGCCTCCCGGTAGTCGCCAATGCATTTGACAAAACCCGGGCACTCGTGACAGTGATTGTGAAACTTTCCCGAATCCTGTTGCAGGCGTCCGGTGCACATGCCCGTCACATAGGCACCTTTTTGGGCGCCATCCTAATAGTCTGGCCGCCATAGTCCGCTTGGCTGAGCAAGTATCGCAACGTGGAGATACGAAAAAAAAAGAAAAAAAAAAACGCGAGCTTTACTTTCCCGCCAAAATTAGAAAATTAAGTCTAGTCAATGTCGCATCCGTTAATTGCGTGTTACTTCGGGAAAGATCCAAAATAATTGGTCCGGCATCCGCCAATGAGCCAACCATGATCCATGATGCATCGGCCGCGGCTCATCACACATACACATACATCCGATCATACCTTATAAAGTTACTCTAGCTACTAGTCTGTCACAGCGCAGAGTCTAAAGTCGAGCATGCGTCTTACTGTAGAGAGAAGGGTCGCATCCTTTTCCTCTCTGATGCTACTGATGATGATTACCCGTTCGATGACTCCTCACTTCGCCGATGCACTCGAAATCTCGCATACGCGTCGAGCGCTGCCTTTTCCACACGTTGCCTCAAGTCGACGCCTCTTTTTCCTTTCCTTGTCGGTTTCAGCGACAGCTCCTACCCTATTATTCCTACAACCCGCACAGGCACGCACCATCGATGTGGGCGTGGGAGGCGTGGATGTCTTGACAAGCACACCCGCTTCTGCCGATGCTCTGTACCCCGCATCCATGCAAGGCCCTTGGACGGTACAGCGCGTGGTAACAAGTGTCGAGGGTGATGTCTTTCAGGCCGAAACGGCCTGGAGGGCGCTGGGTGGATCGGGGGATTTTAAAAAGACGGAAACCTTTCCCACCCGATACCTACTGCCAGTACCCAGTCAACAAGACGACCTCGACAATACTGCTTTTATGGTTTTGGATCGAGGGTACGAACGCCAGCAACGGCGTCTCGACGAAAAGTTGGTCGAATGGAGCGTTGCCAAGCCAAACGTCTTGACGACCGACAAGGTAGAGAATGCCGTTGTCCAGCGAACGGTCGAACCACCCACGGACAATGGCTTTGGCTACAATGAATTGTACCTTTTGAAAGAAGGACAGCTCTTTCAACGAGCCGCCCGCGTCCAGCGGCGCTATCGGCGGGCGTTTGATGATGCGGGCAATCGTGTGGTGGAGGGACTGGAGATTCAAAAAACGTATCGAGTGCTGGATGGTGTGGCGGGGACAGAATTTCCAACCTCCACGCTCAAATCCATGATTCGAATGAAGCGACCTGCTGATGAATAGCTATATTTATATAGCGCAATAGCGACGAAGGAGCCGTCCTTGACCAATATCGCATGCCATGAAATTAGGTTCTACAAAGATACAGAAGCAGGTATCCGCATCCTTTTTCCAAATTCAAATGAAGGTGGGCTGTCCCCCTCCAAAGACTTTATTACTGTTGTTATTTTCTTTGACCATGCCGATCCTTCAGGACGAGAACTCCAACTCTCCGACCGGTAAGCGTTCTGCGGTTCATACTGTGGACAAAGACGCTGCCGAAATGGGGCAGGCCGAAGATTTGGCTTTTCTCACGGTCAAAGAATCCAAGGAAGGCTGCAAGAGGCTTTTACTCGAGGTCAGCGGCAACAAGGCTGCCCATATGGCTACCCTTCTAGAATAACTCTTGAACCCAGATGCAGCTGCTGCCTCAAAGAAGTGAAGCATGACTACCGAGGCCGTCAACGAATCCTTGCGTGCGGCTGGTTGCCCGTCTCCCATGCGACTTCTCGCTCCACCGACTCTTCTTACTCCTTCTCTACGAGGCCCGAGAGGAAAGCCAAAAAGAAGCATACCCGACAAAAGTCTGAGGACAGAGGTCTTCTGTCGGCTGCTTCGAATGGTGGTGCTGGTGGTCCAGGAGCATCGGCCGTCAATGGAAGCACCACTGTATTCCGCGTTACCGTCCCGGACAATGTAGAGCCTGGACAAGAGTTTCAAGTGTATGCGGGTAACCGTATCGTGCGAGTCAAGTGTCCTCCGAACATCAAAGCAGGGCAATCCTTGCAGATTACCGTTCCTTCCGACGCGTCGGATAATAATATGCCTCCAGATTCTTCCAATGTGCAAAAGGTGGACAACAATGGTATCGGGCCACAAGCGTACATGATTACCATTCCCGATGGAGTCTTGTCGGGCCAGCAGTTTCCCGTGACAATTCAAGGCCAGCAACTCATGGTGACATGTCCCACCAACGCTGGACCTGGAGTCAAGGTTCGCATCGTTCCGCCCCCACCACCGACCGACGTGACAGAGGGACCGCAAGGTCCCATGGGGCAGCCCAGACCAAAGGCACCACCCAATGATGATCAAACTCAACTCTTTGAAGTCTTAGTGCCCGCCGGAGTTAATCCCGGCTCTCCCTTTGCCTTGCTGGCCGGTGGTGTTCGCGTCTTGGTGACTTGCCCCGCCAACGCTGGTCCTGGTCAACGCATTCGGTTCAAATTACCCTTGGCACTCACGCAAAAGCACGAACCCCAGAGCGAAGCAGCCGCGATCAAACTGTCGTACGACAAGGATGGCTGGACCCGAACGATTCGCGTATCCGACATGAAATTCCAGTGGGTCCGTATGGACGACAATGGTGACGTGGATACCAATACGCGCTTCAATGCCGAAAAGTCTGCCTACGTGCGCAAACTCGAGTTCCGAGCGGGCAATGATTCGCGGGTACGAGACGGTGTACTAACGCTGGTACCGGCTGAAGATGTGTTTTGCGATAGTCGCATCAAGGGTCCGGACGACGAAGATTTGGTGACTTACTCGGAACTTGCAGAAGCGCAAGTCAAGAGCTTTGAAGACAAGTGTGCCTGGTTTCAAGAAAAGTGCGCCGCCTTTTGTGTCGAGTGGAACGAAGGTCATATGCGCATGAATGTGCGACGAGAGTTTCTCTTGGAAGATTCAGTTGATGCCGTCATGTCCTTGTCGCGCAAGGATTTGCGCAAGTTGTGGCGCTTTGAGTTTATTGGTGAAGTAGGCATTGACGCGGGTGGTCTAGCACGTGAATGGTTCCAACTTGTAACATCCGAAATTTTTGATCCGGATATGGGACTGTGGCAGAGCTCGGAGTCTAATCAAATGTGCATGGCGATCAATCCGGCATCCAGTAAGTGGCTGACTCGTTTCGTTCGGAATGACACGGGGTGTCTTGATGCTGCTTCTGCTGTTGATCATGTCCCTAACAATGGTCGCTCTTTACTTGCTCTCTTTCACGCAGAGTATGTATGTGATGATTACTTGGTCTACTATCGATTCCTCGGTCGAGTAATGGGTAAGGCTCTTTTCGATCGGCAACTGGTAGCCGGGCACACAGTGCAATACATTTACAAACACATGTTGGGCTGGCCGATTCAGTTCAAGGATATTGAGTACATTGACGAGGAATATTATGGCAACTTGAAAAAGTTAAAGGACTTGGCTGACATGGGAGAGGATCTATCAATGATGTGCCTCGATTTTTCGATTACGCAAGAAGTCATGGGCGCCAAGGAAGATATTGACCTGATTGAAAACGGAAGTGATGTCGAGGTCACTAACGACAACTTCCCCGAGTACCTGGAGGCATGCATGCGGCACCGCATGCTGGAGCATGTAAAACCACAGTTGAGCGAGTTATTGCTTGGCTTTTACGACGTGATTCCCGAGCCTTTGCTGACCATTTTCGACTTTCAAGAGCTGGAGTTGCTCATGTGCGGCCTTCCAAACATTAACATGCAAGATTGGAAAGATAACACCGAGTATTCAGGAGATTACGAACACACTGGTATAAGCCATCCGGCTTGTGAATGGTTCTGGGAAGTGGTGGAGGAGTTCGATCAGGAGATGCGGGCACGATTGCTACAGTTTGTAACGGGTACGTCGGGTGTTCCGTCGAGAGGGTTTGGTGTCCTGCAAGGAAACGACGGCAATGTTCGACACTTTACTATCCATGGTATCTCGGTTGATTTTTGTCTGTATCCTCGCGCCCATACCTGCTTCAATCGAATCGACCTTCCGAAGTATGAATCAAAGGACGAGCTTCGCGAAAAGCTGAAACTCGCAGTGACGATGGTATCGACTGGTTTCGATATCGAGTAGTAGATGTACCATGTTCGTATTAGATTAACGTTTTAGTGACATTAAGTGGTGCTTTGACTCTGGGTACCCAGTAGAGAGAGTAATAGATTCTTTAATAGTGTCGGTGACGCCTCATCTCTTTCTTTCGGCGATAACAAGCGAAAAGATTAAAAGGAGATTCAAGCTTTTATTACTGTATTAGACGAATATGTATGATAGGCGGATGATAGGCGGATGGTGCTATGTGCTATCCACTACCTTTTCAGGATCAATGCAGTGAACTAGTTGTTGAGGATCTCGTCAACCTCTTCCTGAGTGAGAAGCTGCGCGGTGTATTGCGCGCCCTGCCTCTCGATGCTTCTGACGAAGGCGCGCAAGTGATTGTACGAACCTTCCAACAAATTATCGTATACAAGGTCTATATCGCTCTGGTCGCTGTCGACGATCGCCTCCTCCAGGTCCTTAATGTCGATTTCCTCGATGAGAGCGCCGACCATAAGGGCATCCAGCAAGGACTTACTTCCTTCCGTGACCAGGTCAATGTAAAGCCCCTGCAGTGTCCTGTCAGTGAAAACACCAACCTTGTCGCTGACAACTGGGTCATCCAGGTTGTACGTGTTGATCAAAGTCTCAATTGCATTCATATGCTTCTGCTCAGCCTTGGCAATGTTGGAAAAGACCCGGTGGTTATATGTGCCAAAGAGTGTCAAGTAGACATCACGAGCCAACTTCTCTTCTTCCCGCATGAAGAGAATGTCGGCCTGTTCGCCACTATCAAGCACTTCGATACCATTCGTTGTCGGTTCAGCCGTTGCCGGTTCAGCCGTTGTCGGTTCAGCCGTTGTCGGTTCAGTCGTTGTCGGTTCAGTCGTTGTCGGTGCAGTACTAGTTGTCTTGCCCTTCTTTCCGCCAAAATTCTTGTTTTTACGGCCGGTAGCGAACCCAGTAGAGAAGAGAAAGGCGACGAGTACGAGCGAGAACTTCATAGTCTATTCTTTGATAGTTTCTTTGGTTTTGAGTTTGTTCGATTTCGATTTTGTGAGACAGAGAATGGGAAATGGAAGATGATGCGGTCATTGTTTGTATGGCCTACTGAAACATGGTTCGGATTAAGACTTCTGTACTGTAGCTACGGTAGCCCTACGCGTTTTCGTCGGAGGAGCTTGTTCACACATATTCTTTTTTTGCTGTCCTTCCGTTTATCCGCTCTTTATCGGATGGCCTTTTGCTGCTCGGATTGAGACTAGCTACTGTAGATGCTAGATGCTAGATGATGGCTACAGTGCGTTTTTGTAATGCGTTTAAAGTACTACGCGTTTTCATTGGAGGAGCTCGTTCACACATGCTCTTTTTACTGTCCTTCCGTTTATCCGCTCTTTATCGGATGGCCTTTTGTTGTTCGGATTGAGACTAGCTAGATGCTACTGTAGATGATGGCTATGTGTAATGCGTTTAAAGTCCTACGCGTTTTCATTGGAGGAGCTCGTGCACACATGTTTTTTTTGCTGTCCTTCCGCTTATCCAAACTTTACCGGATGGCCTTCTGTTGTTCGGATGATTAAGATTAGCTAGATACTACAGTAGATGGCTCCGCAAGAAGTCGTGGAACAGACAAGAGGAATGATCCAGAATAGGGATCTTCGTGATTTTCGGCGGCCCTTTACATGACGAGACGTAAAATGTACTCCTGCGGCCTGCTCATTGTACTGTTTGACATGTATAAAACCAGATTCGCCACTGCTTGGCGGTAAATCCCTACGAGCGACTTTTGAGATATGCACACTGTCGGCAAACATGCGAAGGAAGCAAAGCGGTTCGTTGTTATACCTGCCAAGTCACATGGTGGTGCTGTCAGGGTTGTTGGATGGCGATGGACCACGGGAAGACATGCCCCTATGGAAAGTCATGGGGGCAACACTCCATTTCATGCAAAAACGAAACCTCTTTACAGCTTTGACGTTAATATACTAGTTTTAATGATCGATTCCACAGCATCTTAGATCGCTACTGCCTGTTTCGTCGTCGCGTTCGATGCAAAGTGTCGTAATACTTACGCCATTGTGGCACACTGGAATACAAACCCAGTGTTCTCCCAATACTCAATAGTCACCCTCATTCCCACCTTCAAAAGTATCAAAAACTCCGCCACCGAATCCCCCACGACCTCCTCCACGCTCCCTGCAGGGGCAGGCAAAGCCGGATTTACCCTGGAAAAAGGGCTTGCCGCATTCACCACAATGCGCCTCCCGGTAGTCGCCAATGCATTTGACAAAACCCGGGCACTCGTGACAGTGATTGTGAAACTTTCCCGAATCCTGTTGCAGGCGTCCGGTGCACATGCCCGTCACATAGGCACCTTTTTGGGCGCCATCCTAATAGTCTGGCCGCCATAGTCCGCTTGGCTGAGCAAGTATCGCAACGTGGAGATACGAAAAAAAAAGAAAAAAAAAAACGCGAGCTTTACTTTCCCGCCAAAATTAGAAAATTAAGTCTAGTCAATGTCGCATCCGTTAATTGCGTGTTACTTCGGGAAAGATCCAAAATAATTGGTCCGGCATCCGCCAATGAGCCAACCATGATCCATGATGCATCGGCCGCGGCTCATCACACATACACATACATCCGATCATACCTTATAAAGTTACTCTAGCTACTAGTCTGTCACAGCGCAGAGTCTAAAGTCGAGCATGCGTCTTACTGTAGAGAGAAGGGTCGCATCCTTTTCCTCTCTGATGCTACTGATGATGATTACCCGTTCGATGACTCCTCACTTCGCCGATGCACTCGAAATCTCGCATACGCGTCGAGCGCTGCCTTTTCCACACGTTGCCTCAAGTCGACGCCTCTTTTTCCTTTCCTTGTCGGTTTCAGCGACAGCTCCTACCCTATTATTCCTACAACCCGCACAGGCACGCACCATCGATGTGGGCGTGGGAGGCGTGGATGTCTTGACAAGCACACCCGCTTCTGCCGATGCTCTGTACCCCGCATCCATGCAAGGCCCTTGGACGGTACAGCGCGTGGTAACAAGTGTCGAGGGTGATGTCTTTCAGGCCGAAACGGCCTGGAGGGCGCTGGGTGGATCGGGGGATTTTAAAAAGACGGAAACCTTTCCCACCCGATACCTACTGCCAGTACCCAGTCAACAAGACGACCTCGACAATACTGCTTTTATGGTTTTGGATCGAGGGTACGAACGCCAGCAACGGCGTCTCGACGAAAAGTTGGTCGAATGGAGCGTTGCCAAGCCAAACGTCTTGACGACCGACAAGGTAGAGAATGCCGTTGTCCAGCGAACGGTCGAACCACCCACGGACAATGGCTTTGGCTACAATGAATTGTACCTTTTGAAAGAAGGACAGCTCTTTCAACGAGCCGCCCGCGTCCAGCGGCGCTATCGGCGGGCGTTTGATGATGCGGGCAATCGTGTGGTGGAGGGACTGGAGATTCAAAAAACGTATCGAGTGCTGGATGGTGTGGCGGGGACAGAATTTCCAACCTCCACGCTCAAATCCATGATTCGAATGAAGCGACCTGCTGATGAATAGCTATATTTATATAGCGCAATAGCGACGAAGGAGCCGTCCTTGACCAATATCGCATGCCATGAAATTAGGTTCTACAAAGATACAGAAGCAGGTATCCGCATCCTTTTTCCAAATTCAAATGAAGGTGGGCTGTCCCCCTCCAAAGACTTTATTACTGTTGTTATTTTCTTTGACCATGCCGATCCTTCAGGACGAGAACTCCAACTCTCCGACCGGTAAGCGTTCTGCGGTTCATACTGTGGACAAAGACGCTGCCGAAATGGGGCAGGCCGAAGATTTGGCTTTTCTCACGGTCAAAGAATCCAAGGAAGGCTGCAAGAGGCTTTTACTCGAGGTCAGCGGCAACAAGGCTGCCCATATGGCTACCCTTCTAGAATAACTCTTGAACCCAGATGCAGCTGCTGCCTCAAGGAAGTGAAGCATGACTACCGAGGCCGTCAACGAATCCTTGCGTGCGGCTGGTTGCCCGTCTCCTATGCGACTTCTCGCTCCACCGACTCTTCTTACTCCTTCTCTACGAGGCCCGAGAGCTAAGCTATCCTGGCAGAAAACACGCCCACTCCACCCCTCCCACTAGGGACGTCCCTCCTCTTTGATAGTACCCCGTGATCCGATGAACTAGCCTCTGTCGGTCTGTCTACCAGTGCCACCTAGACATTAATCTATCGATTTTCACGGTGGAAAGACCCCCGATGTTGTGCCTAATAAAGGCTACACTTCCCGTTGCGGATGCATCAATCAAGTGTGCTCTTCGCATTGCACCTGCAACCAAACGTTATGAGGTATAGAAAAAAAGTGACTACAATGTACTAGAACTGAAGCGTTCTTGTTGTTGATACAAATATGATAAAGGTACGTCTAGATACGGTAGTGGACGTGTTGGGAACAACAACCGATCGTTACAGGTTACCTGTCACAGGCTATAAATGCAGATTCTAGTCTACGGCAGTGTACGCACTGTGAATGACAACCGATGTTACAGGTTACCTGTCACAGGCTATAAATGCAGATTCTAGTCTACGGTAGTGCACGTGTTGTGAACGACAACCGATCGTTACAGGTTACCTGTCACAGGCTATAAATGCAGATTTTATTCACGGCGACCAAGATGCTCACACACATCGACCGTTGTTGCTTCTATTGCATTTCAGGCCGGCACAGCAGCATTCGAGGAGACCAGGGCAGCCTTGTTTGCGGCATGATTTCCCAACAGCTTTACACTGAGGCGGAAAGCTGACAGGGGAGCTAGTGGGCGGAAATATGGGAGAGCGAGTGGGCGGAAAGGGAGAGCGAGTAGGCGACCTGAGAGGAGTACTGGTGGGAGCGTACGTGGTGGAATTTGTCGGGATAGCCTGGGGTGCAGCCGTAGGAAAGTATATGGTCTTTGGCGCTCCTCCTGGAGCCGTGGTACTTTGGAGAAACTCATTCGGGCTATTCTTGAAGTCGGTCACAATGTTGGTGACCGCCTTGGCCAATATGGCTGCGAGGATCTCGTTTGGGCTGCCGCTTCCATTCTGAAGAAACATGGCAGCAGTACCAGCCACATGTGGAGACGCCATCGAAGTTCCACTGATCGTTCGCGTGCAAGTGTTGCAGTCGTACCAAGCTCCGAGAATGCCAACACCAGGAGCAAAGATATCAACACAGGTTTCAAAGTTAGAAAAGGAAGCACGGGCGTCATTCCGGTCCGTGGCTGCAACAGTAATAGCACTGGCGGCGGACGCAGGAGACTTGCCGCAGACGTCAAGTTGTCGTTTCCAGCAGCAACTGCAACAACAATTCCGGCAGCAACCATACGTTCCACAGCCGCATTGACACTGGAGGAGAAGCCACCTCCAAGGCTCATGTTGGCAACCGATTTTTGCCCTGGGTTGCCGACATGCTGTTGAGTTACCCAGTCCATTCCTGCAATGATATCACCGTATGTGCCGCTTCCAGCACAACCGAGTACACGGACGCCGTGGAGAGTGACGCCCTTGGCCACACCGTACTTGCTGCCACCAATAGTACTGGCCACATGGGTACCGTGACCCTGGCAGTCGTCCCACGCCTGTGGGCTTTGAGGGGTTGTCGGAACTGCATTATAGCCATTACCAAGGCGGCCAGTGAATTCGCTGTGTGTCGAATCGATACCAGTATCGATGACGTACACATTAACACCGGCACCAGTTTCCACGTAGGTGTAGCTTCCATCCCTCCCCTTCGTCTGATCGATGCGGTCTAGGCCCGAAGGGAGGTCTAGAGTTTGTGTGGCGCTTGTCGCCGCGACAGCGTTCTTCTCGATGTAATCAATGTGGGGGTTCTTCTTGAGTGCAGCGAGCAACAAGGGCGTAAGTCGGGCGGTGAATCCGTTGAGAACGAAGGAGTATTCGTTCTTCATGTTTCCACCCTGAGCCTTTACAGCAACTGCTACTTCGCTTTTGTTGCTAGAGCTTATGTTGCCAATCTTAGTGGTACCTGCAGTGCCACTCTTTCCAGACGGGCTTCCCTTGAAAACGACAATGTACTCATCCGGAACGATATCATTTTGTGCCTGGAGGTGGCGGTCGGCGCCGCGTACAGCGCCGTTGTTAGCATCCACCGCTGACGAGAGCAGGAATGCAAAGACTGCGGGAAACAAGATGCTCGAGATCTTCATGTTGATGCAATTGCTATGGTTGTGAAATTGTGAGGTCAAACGCATTCTAATAAAAGTGATAAATAAGTTGAACAGGCTGCACGACCTCGACCTCGTATCCCGGACTAGGCCGGGGTCAAGTCTATAATGGGTCATCATTGACCATTGATATAAATACTTAGATACATACAGTACCAGTGGCCAGTCCAGCGAGATGAAATTATAAATTTACAGTATCGCAATGACCTTGACCAGGCATATGACCCACTTCCATATTCGTTCTACAGTACGTACGTAGATTTTACAGCTCACACTCGCTGGAAGGCACCGGCGCAATGCTGCAGAACGTGCGATTCGCACTTTCAAAAACCATTTTATTGCCATCCTTTGCAGTACCGATCCCGAGCTTCCGTTACGCCTGTGGGATCGCCTCTTGCCCCAAGCTCTCACAACCCTGAATTTGTTGCGCGGATCGCGCATCAGCCCAAAGCTTTCGGCATACGCACAGCTCAACGGCGTGTTTGACTTCAATCGTACGCCAATGGGCCCGCCAGGCACGCGCGTATTAGTACATGAACTACCCGAAGCACGCGGGACTTGGGCACCTCGCGCCGTACCCGGATGGTACATTGAAACAGCGTTTGAACATTATTGATGTTGCCGAGTGTACATTACTGAGACGGCCAAAGAGCGGATCGCCAACACGCTCGTATGGTATCCGTTGCATATTGTCATGCCAAAATTAGCTTCCGCCAATGCCGCCACCGCTGCAGCCTGCAATCTCATTTACGCTTTGCAGAATCCTCATCCAGCTGTGCCCATCGCGCCACTAGCTGACGATCACCAAAAAGGATTGCAAAACCTGGCGGAAATTTTCCAACAAGTTGCCACACACCCCGAGCCAGCTCCGAGCGTGCGTTTTGCCGACGACCAACCAAATTTACCCACCACTGCAGGATCTCCGAGGGTGCTGCCAAGCGGCACAGCATTTACCTACGCAGGCGCCACCCGCAACCGCGGCCAAGTCCGACAAGAACTTGCGCGCCAGAACAAGCAACCAACTGTATTCCCGCCAAAGCCGGTGCTCACTAACAACAGATTTGCGCCACTTGTGGATGATCCTCCAGCGGCAGTCCCTAAACCAGTGCAACCGCCCAGTTGCCCAGTCAACGCGCCTGCTCGACACCGACCAAAAGTCACAGCGACGCCAGCACCAAAAGCGAGCCCGCCAACACGCCGCCCTGGACCGCATCGCCACAACACGCGCACCAAACAGCGCTATTGCAACCAACAGCGAGCTAGTCATGTTTTCGCTGAGCCAGGAACAACAGTTTTTCCCGAGCCAATGGCCAACTCCGTCATTGATCCCAATAGAGGCGTATCCCTTGAATATCGCCACTTAATCAAGGGACCCGACGCAAAACGATGGCAACAAGCCAACATGATTGAAATTAACCGACTCACGGATGGACGCCTCATCAAAGGCTCCACGGGCACGAAAACGATAAACTTTATTGCACGGTCCAAGCTACCAAAGCACAAAAAGGCCACATATTTGCGCGTAGTCTCCAACTACCGCCCGAGCAAAGCGGACCCGTACCAAGTCTGATGGACTGTGGGAGGCAACAAGATCGAGTATGCAGGCGACACATCAACGCCAACCGCCGATCTAACCACTGCCAAACTTGTCTTTAACAGTGTCATCTCAACCCCCAACGCCGAGTTTGCAACTGGCAACATTAGTGACTTGTACCTGTTCACTGACATGGACGAAAGCGAGTATATGTGGATCCCGATCCAGTTTCTCAACCCAGAGGTGATGGCCGCCTACAAACTCGAAGACCTCATTGTTGACGGACGGGTCCTAGCAGAAATTAGCAAGGGTATGTACGGCCTGCCATAAGCTGGCCGCCTTGCATACGACCGACTTGTTTTCAATCTTGGGCAAAACGGATCCTATCCGTGCAAGAGAACTCACGGTTTGTGGCGCCATGTTACGCGCCCCGTCCT
>Ga0307978_1001143_pt1 | contig 20442 bp, 13 predicted proteins | sample OrgLakmetage1056_FD_203151 | JGI IMG/M metagenome (GOLD analysis project Ga0307978, IMG submission 203151) | Saline water microbial communities from Organic Lake, Antarctica - #1056 | ecosystem: Environmental > Aquatic > Non-marine Saline and Alkaline > Saline | place: Antarctica: Organic Lake...
TCTGGATGAAACGTCGAAGCAAATGCCTCCGTAGGCCGAATAGCGGTTTCTTCTTCCTTGGCCACCAGACATTCAGTCTGGCTGAAAAGAGTCGTGAGCCCCGTGAGACTCACCAAGACCAGAAAGTAATAAGTATGAACGTTGAGTCTCGACACTGACAGCCCACTGTTGTACTCAAACTGCTGTAACGTCGATGGCGTATATCCAGCAGGAGCAAACAGAACTTGACCGTCAAAGGAAGCGATGCATCCATGGGCAGTCGCTGGACGGCATAACATGCCATGAAAGTGTGTAAAGTCTTTCAGTGATGCAGCATTCTTAGGAGGCGATGATATCTTCATGGTGCTGTACGGAGTCGTTGACTAAAGCAGCAGCGCCATTGGCACTTTTATTGTACGGTACCGGTACACCTGTTGTATGATAATAATATGTCGAACTAATGAGACATTCGATCCTGTGTGACGTCATACGCATGACCACGAAAACCGAAGCGAAGAATGATAAAGCGACCGGCATCAACCGATCATACTTTTGCTCTCTCTACTTACTTCACCATGGTAGCCACACCGGGAGACTCGTTCCTTCCAGGCTACTATACGGCTAAAGATTCCACTGGTGTCGAACAGTCGCATCGGAAGCTTTCTGATGCCGCAGATTCCTTTCGGGAATGGATTTCTACGTGTTCTCGCCGGCCTTGCACAGCTGAGGAAGAAACATGGGCTTATCGCTGTCGATGTAGCTTTCAACTTTTAAGGGCTGGTAAGAATGGTGAAAAGGTCCTTCAATACGCTGTACGGAAGAATTATCAGCCAATAAGTATCCAAATCTTTCCCATTGCTTCTCTCCGTATACAAAGGGCCATGCGAGAACTACTGGCTTGCTTGAATGAACCCCAAACGACCATGCTTTCACAACACGTGACGAGCGTTACCTTTTCCTCTTCTTGGAGCGAGAATCCCAACGCAGACTGCGTGGTAACTCTTCATTACGAGCAAGCAATCCTTGACGAAGGACTTTGGCAGGAGCAGGCCGCTGCTGTGTGCAGCGACCTTGCGCTGTTGCAACTCACGGCGCGCTCGCGAAAACGCGTGGTGCATGCACTTGTTTCAGCCGACAGTATCCTGCGAGACACCATCTGGATCACTCGATGCGATCAGGCATTCAATGTGGGTCTAAACGAGCCGCTGCAGGAGACGAACCTTCCCGCGATCCTTGTGCACTACCAAAAACCCTCGGAAGCCTTTTTTCACCCAAACGCGGTGGCGATGCGCCATGCTCTCGAATGGATGTTGGGGAGGCTAGCAACAATTACAGAGCAAATGGGCAGTCCTGCAAGATTGTTGGAAATGTACTGTGGATGTGGTGCACATACGGTAGCTCTAGCTCGCTCGGGACTGCTAGTCAAGATCGTGGCTATTGAGCTGGACAAACGATTGGTCCAAGCCTGCAAGGTCAACTGTGAACGCAATACTGCAGAGGCGACTTTTGTCGAGATTGTTTCCCAAGACGCAGCTATATGGGCACGCCGCTGTCCAGATGAATACGATATTCTACTGGTGGATCCACCACGACAAGGGCTCGACGAGCAAGTCTGCAACATGGCAGTCCAGGGTAGCTTTCAACATTTTCTTTATATTTCCTGTGGCCGCGAGGCCCTTGGACGTGATTTGGAGTTGTTGTCGCCGACGTTTGAAGTCATTGATTGTACGCTGCTGGATCTGTTTCCAAGAACAGATGCGGTAGAAACCTTGGTGCACCTTCAACGACGACCAATACGTCTCTCCTAGCTACCGAATTGCATGCTTCAACAAGACTGCTATTACAAGACTGCATCCAACTCGACAACCACGGAGTGCATACTCTCTCGCATAGTTTATCGTACGTAGATGGTAGATGTGACTCTATGGGGTTAATGTGCTAGTGTGTCATTCCAAAGTGGCGTGTGTGAATATATAATATGTCTGATAGAGTTGGAGGGATTTGATTTAGTTGTATGAAAAGTTTCCAAGCTTGGTGAGCCAACGCCCGACATCAACAGAGTGGGATGCCGCGTACGAGTTTTTCGATTGCATGTAGTCGGGCAACTTGCGAGTATGGGTTGGAATAATAGTAACGCGTGCGCAAACCCGCAATTGTTGGGCGACGCCGTCGACCGTGACCTTTGTAAGCTGGGCATTGTGTCCCAGATCCAGGGTGATCGGGGGTAGCACGGGAACGAAAAAGGCCTCGGCCGAAGAGCTAATGGATATTTCCAGGCCGGGAAAGTTTAGAACGTGACCACGGCCTGTGGTGGCGAGGCCTGATCGAACTTGAAAGGGAACGGATGAGCCGAACAGAGTAGTTGCTTCACCTTGAATAGACATCTTGTTGGAAGGTAAAATCTCAATCGAATTGATTCGAACGGTAGAGGAAGTAACTCCGGTTTGTTTGACAACGCGAGCCAACAGTCGCGAGAGGCCGTTCCGAATGCAATTCGACTCAAAGAGATCTTCTTGGGTAAAGGTAATGTTTTGTGCGACAAAGTCAAACTGGAAGGGATATCTCTGAGGTGTGGACGATGTAAAGCTCCACAGGTTCACAGCCAGTCCTTGCGCTTGAATCCGACCACCCGACATGCGAATGGCGCCAAAGACAATACGATCAAAGTTGGCAGTCGCATCGCAGCGAAGATGTCCACGGAGGAGGCTGAGCGGGGACGGTTCAACGTTCACATTCAAGTTGACGTGATTTCCCTTGGACCAACGATCCAACAGATCGGCTACAATGTTTTGGTACCACATGCGCGTCACTCGCGTTGCGGGCGAGCCGCGCGCCTCTGTTAAAGGAGGTTTTGCCAATGCATCGGATGCCTTCGACTTGATATTTTTCTTTCCGGTCTTCTTGGACTTTGTAGTGGAGGGAACTTCGACTTGCAGGGACATGTGTTGACCCCAAGGTACATCGATTATTTCGCTGCCGAGAAGAGCGGGATCCACGGGGAAGAGATCGGCCGGAGACATGATTTCGAGGTCGGTCTTGATAAAGTCGGCGTCGCCAAAGACTCCTGTTGTTTGCTCTGCGCTCAGCTCGACTTGCATGCGAAGAGGCGGACGTCGAAAGACCTTTCGCAGGACCTTGCGGTGCCATCCAACGTTGGTAACACCATCCAATGTGGGTACTTCCGACGATGATCCACTACCGCTCGCACTGTTCGCGATTTTTGTAGATGACCTCTGGAAATGAGACCATGCCAGTTTCCCTGGAACATGAAGCGCTGTAGATCGATCCATACCAGCAGGCATTGGTGGTTGGACAAACGCAAAACTGGTCCCACATGGTACACAGCAGAGCAGTGTTACGACGTAGAGCGTCGTTCTCGTGGATGTTCTCGTCATGGTCGGTGAGTAATAAGTCCACGATAACGATTTATGGAACCGTGGAGATTTGTGTTTTTTTGAACCGATGGATTAGACTGGCTGGCGTGGTTGGGCTATTTCCACCAATCGGATCAATTCCGTCCCGTCTATCTATTCCTCACCTTGACTTGCAATGACCACTTCCATGGACAAACTACGCAACGACCAAGTTCCGATGGAGCAGACAGGGGTCAAGAGATGGAGCTGTAGTTACAGTACTTCCGGTGCTTGGCTCTCGCAGGCTGGTTGCAGCTTCACCCAGTTCCATTTCTTTGAGGTGGGTCGATGGAATGGTTGATGGATCGGTTGAAGGATACCAAAAACCTCCATGGTCTCGATTGACAGAACAAACCGGTCATTGTTCAGGTTCAAATTCTAGTCAACTTATCAAGCTCGTCGGGAGAGTTAAACGTGAAATGACCTTTCGTCTTCAGTGTTCGGTCCATGACCCTGACTGATATTTATGTGCTTAATGGCCGATACAACGGCAGTCTGGGCTGTGACTTTTTCGCCGTCTGTCAATCGAAAATGTTGCAGTTGAAGTTATGACATCGCTATCATTCGTACTACTGGAACAGGAGCTCAGCGCGCCATCATCGTCGTGCCAGTACGGTAACGCAGTCAACCAACCACGTGATCGATAGCATCGAGTTGGTCCAGTCAAAATAATCTAGTCACTAATAGTGTATCGGTAGCTTTCATATTACTACTAGCTCCTAGACACTACTCTATTAGGGGGCAGTAGTACGTTCTTCGTATTACCTAATACAATTAGTTCCGGCGGCCGGTAGACTAGTACAGTACTACCGGTACATCCTACGCAAAATCATTCTCAGATGTCAATGGTCCCCTATGCCGCCGCAGCAAGCTACGACTTGTCCCCCGGAGTCAGGACTGCCTACCGATACGCACGCAAGTACGGACCACGCGCCTGGCGCTGACTTAACTCGGTTGTTAACAAGAATAAGAAACGGAAGACATCTCCCAACACAATCCCAGCCAACTTCGGTGAGATCCCCGGATCTGACACCAGGAATAAGAAGTACACTACGAAGGACTCAAACGTCCAAGTTCTCGCAACCGGGACCTTATACCAACACGAACTTACGGATATCCCGCAAGACACTAATGGTAACGATATCAATGAGCGTCAACGTCAGCTCATTAATCTCAAAGGGGTTAAAATGCATGTACAGTTCGAAAATAAAGTGAATGCACCTATCCACGTCGACGTCGCCGTCCTCGTCCCCAAGGATAGATACGACGGAATCGGTACCAGCAAGCTAGTAGAGCTTCTAACTAAATTTGAAACTGCAGGAGTACGGTGTCACTAGCTCGTCCATTGCGTCCATCGTGTGCGCCTTGTTGTTCATCGCGGTGTTCGACGCGGCCAGATTTGCACTCATTTCTCCTCCTCGCGCCCAGCATCTTCTCAGTCAAAGAAGTTTGCATCATTGTCTCGAGATCTGCCATATTTCGTCCTTTGTCAACTCCAAGCCTGCTAGCTAGCTAGTAGCGTAACTGAAACTTTTCGCCTCTTGGCCTTGGTCTTGGTCTTGGCTGGTGGTGTTTAGTCTAGCTAGTCTATGTTTGGTTTCTAACTCTTTTCTCTTTTTACTCTATTGACGCGGGAACAGCACCCACTCCAGTCACGCTTGAGGTGTCACGGAAAAAGAAAGCTCGCGAAAGCAACTGATATCAAAAGTCAAGAGTAAAAGATCATAAATCTAAAAGCGACCATGATGTTGCGTGGTAACTCCGCCGCTATCGCGGCACTCCTGCTCTTCCTATCACAGTCGTCGACAGCCTTTCTCGCGCCCTACCGCAGTAATACGGTGAATTGCGCCCGCGGAGCGGATAAAGCGTCTTCCACGCGCGTGCATGTTTTCGACATGTTCAAGGATGCTGCTGGAGCTGCAAAGAAGAATCTTGTCAAGTCGCTCGCCGGCGAATACGATGAAAGTGCCGTTCGTGCCCGCCTTGATGGACTCGTCAACGACAATCCCGTGCTCATGCTTTCATTCACGACGTGCCCCTTTTGCATCAAGGCGAAGGAGACCCTTGATGCTAAAAGCGCAAAGTATACTGTGGTGGAACTCGACACGGACATTGACGGCAAGGCCATTCGGGCGGAAATGGCTGACTTTGTTGGTCGCACGTCTGTTCCGGCGATATGGATTGATGGAAAATTTGTAGGCGGTTGCAACGATGGGCCGATGGGCGGTCTTCTCAAGTTGGAACAAGATGGTAAATTGGATGGATTGCTGCAAGCCGTCGGAGCCTTTTAGTGAGGGCAACTGCTACGAATTTATATCACAAGAGTTGTCAATTTTCAAGGTCGAATCCTTTGGTCTGGTGAGAGTTGTGTTCGAATGACGTTGTGTTGCCGTAACGCATCATAATTGATGCTTGTATACCATATCATCTGACAAGCGCTCGATCGCCTGTCAGTGCAGGGCAAGGCTTCGAGAAACAACGACCGATTACGAAGTAGTGAAATAAGATAATACCACTCGGTAAGACTATGTCCACTTTGTATCATGGGACAGTAGAGCTGAACCACTTCCATGCATCTACACCAGAAATCCTGGCCGGATCCGGGATCAAAGAGGGGATGGAACAATTTCCCAGTCTGGCCGCCATCGGCACCACCTGAAACCGCACATTTGTTTTGGACAATCAAAAACTACATGCCGGCAAAAAGAAGCCAATACCATGATGGCCATCAGTACCGGTACACGGCGAATCTGTTCCATCCGCATGCATTACGCACTAGCTGTATTAGTCTTCTGTACACAGATAGATTACGCAACTGCATTTTGGACGTCTACAACCCGCCAAACAACTGTGAACCGCCCTCTTCCATTGTCAAGACAAGCACCAGAGTCAGAGTTCAAGAACGCTGACAGCAGCTTATTGGAGAGACACAACGAGCGATCCTGTAAATATTGCCAACAAGGCTTTGCATCTCGCAACGCCTTATTTAGGCACGTTCGCTCGAATGCCGAATGCTCCAATCAGTTTATAGCCGAAAACGGAGATGCAGGAGTACAAAGCATACACGCGAATTCACCACGGCGTGTCGTCGCTCTGCTGGTCGGCTACGACACCATCCAAGGTGATTCCACCATTTCAACCTCGAAACTGGCAAATACAGCAGTTCGAAATGCCTTTGTCTCGCTTCTTGGACATTCGTGCCCTGACTTGTCAGTCACACAGGCGACTGCTGTCGATCACCGTCGCGTTGCTCTGGCGCAGGAACCAACTTGTGCTGCGATTGGTGACGTTATCACCCTTCGGTATCGCAGTTCTCAGTCTGTTGATATAGAGAATTTAGTTAGTGAAATCAACATTCTTATGGAGCAGCAACGAGAGCAGCATCTTAACGAGTACAGCACTATCTTGGTCAAAGTGCTTGCTGCCGAAAAATTGACAGGCAGGGATGCAACCATGGGCGCCGAGCAAGATGCAACGCAACGAGCTTATCATTACCTTGTTCCCTTTAGCTGGCTTCCAGATGGTAACGCACTGAATGACTGGTTCTTGAACGGGGAGGTAAGGGATGCAACCACCGATATAAACTTGAAAGGTCGTCGCAGGTTTGGCGCCAAGGAGAAGGCGCATCGACCACACTTGGCTCCACCTCCCGTATCCCTCAAAGAATGGAAGCATATACTCAAGTCCGCAGAATCTCGAACTCTTCCGGAAACAAACAGTACTCTAGAAGCCAATGAAAATGAGCAAGCTCAATCCGGGAAGGTACGATTTCGACGCCTGCGACTCAAGGAGCCCCGATGTTGGCACAATTTTGCGGATCCAGCACTACAAGGCGATGCCAGCCCAAGTAACAAGCCGGTATGGAAATCGCTAGATAGAGCTCGAACGACAGACTTTTGGGTTCCAGGACACTTGGCTATGAAAAATCAGAATGAAAAACAAGACGTGAACATGATTGTGGAAGTTCGCGGGGACGGATTTGTCACTCAGCAAGTACGCCGTATCATTGGCAGTGCCATTGCCGTATCGCATGGATGGCTTCCAGCGGATTTCATGGACATTGCGACGAGACCAGACGTCATTGTAGAGACGCCGCTGGCCCCATCGGGGCGAATGTACGTTGCTGGGGCAAGGTACGACTTCAGCGAGTTACACAGAAGCGACGCCCTTTTCGAAGGAGGAGTCCAAGCTCAGCAGCTCTGGGTCACTGAGCTACGAAATCGACTGCTTTCGACATGCGAGCAATATAAATGCACGGTATGGCTCGATAACCTCAAAAATGTGGTTGCTCCTCGTATACGAGAGCAGCTCCTTCAGGTAGCCGAGTCGGAAGCTCGCCGAGAAAAGTCAAAAAAGACAAATAACGGGTTACCCCATGCGATGACAAGTGATGAAATTTCTTCTGAATTGCAGCATGGACAGTATCAAAAGACTCTGTTCTCGCTTCGTCGTATCGTGGCTGAGAAAAAATGGCCCGATACCTCTGTTGCTCGTTCGAGAGTGATCCGTTCCGTCGACAACGAAGACAAGACTGTTAACGACACTCAGAGAGGGTCGTTTACCGTTTTGAACGCCAACATCGTTGGTACGGATAGTCCAAGGCTATCGTTGGCGAATCGACTATTTCCAGAACTTTCCTCCGCGATTTTCGAGTTGGAACAGGAGCTAACGAAATCGCAGGGCTACGATAGGCTCCCATCATCTCACTGCGCTGTGAATCGAAACGCAGAATTCACACCTCATGTGGACAGTGGACGTGGCTTGGGGCAAAGTCTCTCCATGATTGTTGGGCTTGGAACGTATACAGATGGCAGATTGTTGGTTGAAGGCGTATCACACGATATAGGATACAAGCCATTAGAATTTGACGGATGGAAATTGCGTCACTGGACCGAGCCTTTCGACGGCGAGCGTTTTTCTCTAGTTTGGTTTACACCGGACGACACACCAAGCAAAAATTAGCTGACTGCAACCGACACTTTGTGAAGAACATAAAGCGTTTGCTTTGAATAGACGCGTATGCTATTGTCTCTGAATATTGCTGGTAAAACAAAGGTCTACTTTCTTTCGTGCATTGCTTGATTCAGTCGATTGTCAGAGTAGAAATAGAAAGTTTGCAATCAAATCAATCTTTACATTTAAGTAGCGCCATAGGCCGTTGTGGGGTTCGTTTTGATCCCAGCTAACTAGACTATTTGCATACAAGGCGCTCTAGCTACGTACGATACCAGGTAAGCGAGCAGAGACGGTGCGTGCCATTCCCGGGAACGGCACCCCTCCAGTCACGCGTGGTGTCAACGCGAACTGCGAATTGGTTGCTGCAGTATCGCAATTGTTGATGGAATGAATTGCACTTCGGTTCGGCTTATTCTTATTCTTACACATGTGATCCACATTTTTACAGAACAACCTCTTACACAACATCAAATTAAACACACCAACATGCAACATCTATCAAAGGCACTGTGGAAGCTCCTCGCCCAGTCTGTCGCAATATTATCTGCGTTTGGGTCTATCTTTGTGACTCCGGCAAGTAGCTTTCGATTAGAAGAGAAAGCCATGCACGAGAATCATCACGACAGCAAGACTTCGACCAAAAAGAAGGATAAATGGCTCGAATCAAGAGGCTACAAGACTAGCTTTGACAACGAGGACGAAGTAAATATGCATCCAGGCAGTGAGAAAGTTAATGAACTCCTCATTGTGAATGATCAAACAGAAATGCTTAATTAAGATACGTTGGGTGCTAGGTGCAATCCTACCTCGTATAGAGTAATGACACGGCTTCTTTCCTGTAAACGGATTCCTCTCTATTATTTGCGTAGAAAGCCAAGTAAACTGTTCTCTATAGGTACACCGGTACAGAACTCATGAGTACTGTTGCAGAAAGAATGTGAGAGCGACAAAGCCCACAATGTTTTGAATGTAGACTGGCACCATGAGCATTAGCTGCAGAATGATTCCAAAGAAAAATATACCCAACACCAGCGGCGAGTTCATTCCGTAATGAGGCCACAGAGCCACGTTAAAAGCGACAGTCGACAGAAGTATCAACAACATGACGGCGTGCGTCGTCTGCGGAAAGTTTTTGTAATTGACCTGGTTCTTTTTCATCTTGCCTTCATACAGTTCGACATAACCTTTAATCGTCAATATAGCTGGAGTAATGGATGATGGATGGTGAGTGAGATACTTCAAACTGGAGAGTGACAGTGGGAATGAATGAATGAATGATACACTCGATTCGATTGTATTCGATCCTTCCGTTCATCTATTCTAGGCGACCTACGACGTACAACAGTCTAACTTACCAATGGTCGTAGCGAGACCAATTTTGAACCATTCGTGTCGAATGTTTGGCGAATGCAGGATTGTTCGATAGAACTTGAAGTGCAGTAAGGCATAGAAACTAACGGACATGTAGATTATTCGTCGCAGGATGTTGAAAGGATGATGCGCAGGTAGCAAGTGTTCCTGGCCGCTGTACGGGTTGGTAAAGGACGGCCGACTGCTGTCGGGGCGCACGTTGGTTTCCACGTCCGGCATGCTTCAATACGATGCTTTTTTATCTCCTACTACGAGTGGACTGTATGCTTGAAGTATAACGGCAACCTGTGCAATGCAAAGAGTGCCGTCCACGAGTGAAGTATGGAATTAAATTATCGCTCATCGTCGAGCGTCGCGTCTCTCGGTTATTTTTGGCGCGAAATGAAGAAACGGCGAAAACGGCGCGCGCCAAAATTCGTGGTCAAGATTCGCCGTTCATTGCCATCAATCGTCGTCGTGCGTATCCACACATTCTTTAAAAAACACTGCCATCACCATGAAGTTCTGCCTTTCCCTTTCCCTGCTCGCTGCCTCTGCTGCAGTCTCTTCTGGCTTTGTTACCAAGCCGGCGTTGGTTTCCCAGAGCTCAACGACTGCGCTTTTCGATAGCCGTCGCCGACAAAAGGTTGCCACGCTCTCAAAATGGCTCGAGGGTCGCCCGACCGTTGGTGGAGCCGAGGGTTCCTCCACTAGCGACAGCATTCTCACCAACGATGAAGGCTTGGAGTATATCAAGCTGGTCCACCCCGAGACTGGTGCCTCTTCAGAGATTTACTTGTTGGGTGGTGTCGTGACATCGTATATCAACGATGGAACCGAGTTTATTGCCGTGCGTTCCGACGCCAAAATGGACGGTTCCAAGCCCATTAGTGGTGGTCTCAGTCACTGCTGGCCCCAGTTTGGACCGGGTGCTATCCAGCAGCACGGATTTGCTCGTAACCTTCCGTGGGCGGTCAAGTCGCAGACGGAAACATCCGTCGAACTCGAGTTGGCGCCCTCCGACTACACCAAGGAAATGTGGGATAAGGAATTCTTGTGCACCTTTTCCGTCAATCTGGAGGACGACCAGCTCTCTACCAAAATGATGGTCGAGAACAAGGGTGAGGAAGCCTTTGATTTCCAAGCCGCACTTCACTCGTACTTTACCGTCTCGTCGTTGGACAAGCTCGAGATTGCTGGAAGTTTCGCTGGCAAGGAGTTCCTCAACAAAATGGTGGGCGACGGAGGAGAGATGCAGACAGAAGATCGCGAAGCCATTACCATTGCGGAGGAGTACGATCGTGTCTACAAGGGTGTGAATGACCCCGTCTTGAAGGACTCTGGTACCGGAAAAGCCTTGGCCGTTCTCAACACTGCTGGATGGGAAGACACCGTCCTTTGGAGCCCTTTCGGCAACGAAGGCATGGGCTACAACAACTTTGTCTGTGTCGAGAGTGTCAAGTTTGACCCCGTCACACTGGACGGTGGTGCCTCTTGGGTGGGAGACATGGCACTCAAGCCGAGTGCGCTTTAAAATGTCGAATGTTCCGATGCTTACGTTCAATAGCTAACGGCGAGTCTTATCAGATACTACTATATATTTATAACTCGTTTTTGTTACCGACGTGCTTAAGAATTCTATGCGAGTGCGGCAGCGACTAAAGTAACGGCGATCGGTCGTAACATATTTGACGGGAGAACAGAGGTGTAGCTATAGACCTGCAAGGTCGATTGCACCAGACTGCTTCCAGTGTCTACTGGCAGCAATCACAGTGTTGCTTCGCACCGAGTTGCAATGTTGTCAGCCAAGAAGACTCGCGGCTGATTAACAGATGGCCGGTCCAAGCCCGAGGCTCGACTAATGGAAAAGAACTGAAACGACGAAACTTCATCCGCCAGTTTTGGTTCCAGTTGAATATCGAGATTGACACCAAACTCGTGCAAGGCATACAGTGTCCCAGCAATCACAAGGAGCATAAAGAAAAATGTTTCCAGTGCTCGCAGCACCCGCCTAGCTCGACCTGTACCAGGACCCGTCTCGATGACACAGCATTCTTCTTCCATTACATCATGGAACGTGTCTTGTTGTTTGTGTTGTTGTTGCTTGTGTTGTCTTCCATCGTCCGAATCAAAACTCTGACTCGTCAAGGTACTTTCACAGTTGGCTCCGTCTTCGGCCATCTTGGCAGAAGCAGTAGTAACTTGTTCCATTGGACTATGGCCGTTACTGCAAAATCCCTCTTGCACTGCCTTTTTGAGATTGTCAAAGGGGTGCATCATGACAGTCGGTTCAAATCCCCAGGAAGCTTCGGTGGATTCCAACGAGACACCTCCAACCGTATCCGAAGACACGGCTCGAGATCGGATGGCTGGAAGCTGCTGCTCACCTTCTGGAGGAGCATTGGGTTCACAGAAACCAAAGTGCAAGGCTCTGCGAAGGTGATAGACTGGACCTTGCTGCACCGCCCGTGTCAGTTCCACTGGTGGATGGTCTTCACCATCAACGTCTGGCGAGTCAAAAGGCACTGATTCCATCTCGTCTCGTATGGGGAGGCTTTTGGTGTAAGAACAATGTACGCTATAGTCTCTTGGATAGATTCTCACAAGCTTTGAAGCTTTGAAGTCGAGACTTCTTGAAAGGTAAAACGGCTTCTTCCAGCAAAGAACAAAGTGGATGCAAGTTGTGTTCTTGCAACCATCGATACACGTCAACGGGCGTTTTTACCGTGGAGTTTCCCGCTCCGCCGCCGGGTGCCGGGTTGGCGATCGGCGACGACGGTAAATTTTGAAGATGTCGTCCGGTAGTCACCTTCATAATAGAGTGGGTGGCGGGAAAGCCGTTGTCTCGACCCAATCAAAAAATCAATGTTTAAAATTCAAAACAAACGGTCTCACTTTTTCCATCATCCTTGATCGTTGCTTTTGTTGTTGTTGTTGTTGTTGTTGTTTTCGAAGTGAGAAAGAGGGGATGAACGCCAGCATCATCATGAATCACTCCCAGAAGACAAAGGGCTTGCTGATGAATAAGCAGAAGCGTCGCCGCGCCAGTCGTGATGGAGGCCCGCCAGAGACGCTGGTTGCCGCTCCTGCTGCTGCACCACCAGAACGCCGACGCAAGAGTGAAGGCAGTCATCCAGACTCTACCATGTGTCTCCCAAGCATCGATACCACTGCAGTGACCGATGAGAACTATACCAAATCCAATCACGACACTGTTGACGACGATCTTGCTTCCATTATGGAAAACAAGTTCTTTCATCTCAAGCAAGACATGGAGAATCGTGAGGCTGAACTTAAAAAGTACTGCCATCACATGCAACTCGTCAACATGGAACAAAAAGCTCGAATCCATCGTTTCGAGCAACAAGTCGATATGTACCAAGCTCTCACAGCTACCTCCTTGTCGAACTTTGACGTTTCGGATCCGCAAGGGCCCGCGTGTGACTGCACCGTGGCTAACACGACCGCTGGCGCGGTCGCTACGTTTCGTCTCAAGGCCAGTCAAGACATTGATGGCACGCCCTTGATCAACTACACACCAATCAAGAACGCCGACCTGCTGAGTCCTATTCTTCGCCAAGCTGTGGCGGTGGACCCCAACCAATTGCCGGCCTTTTTTAAGGATATTTTGGTCAACATGTTTCCGGAACACGATGAAGACGCCAATTGATTGAGTTTGTATTTGGCTGCGGTTGTACGCCAAGCAATGCTCACCTAGAATAGTTAAGAAGATACAACTAGTGCAAGTTATTCTATAAGAATCTTATAGATGCCTTCCACTGCTACGACGACTAGCATTCGAAGTTCGAAAGCAGCGGTGATATCGCCTTGTCGGGACATTGAATACTGACTGTCGCTGCCTCCATGCCAATCTTGACGGCTTCTGGTACCGTTCTACCGGTGAGCAATGCGTGAATAAAGGCACCGCAAAGTGTGTCTCCCGCACCGGTGGCGTTCTCTACGGCAACGCCTTTCTTTGCCTCGAAGCGGGTAATTTCCATTTCCGAACCGCGCTGCTTGGAAGCCAGTACGACGCCCGATGCGCCCAATGTAATTACAAGGTGTGCGTCATTCGGATTCATGCGGTCCAGAATAATCTCGGCCAGCACTGGGACAATATCTATATCGTCTAGCCCGTCGAAGTCTGTCGCCTCTTTGCCTTGGACCATGGCGGCCAGTTCGACAAAACTCGGAAACGCATAAGATATACACGACATGAGCGCGTCGTCTTGCGCAACTTTGGAAGCTTTGGCAACGCTTGTGGGATCGAAAAATACCTTGGCACCAGCTTCGCAAGCTCGGACGGCTGCCTCTTTCAAGACTTGCACAGGTGGGTTCGCATCCAAGACGACAATTTCGGCGCCTTGGAACATATCTTTCGATGGAGCAAGGATATGGTCGAGCACTTGCATGTCTGCACAGGCAGTGTGTAGATCACCACTACCGTTCATAACTGCTAAGTAGGTCGCGGTATTGGCGGTGTCCACTACATGGACAGTTGACCGCGAAGCCTGCACCCCACAATCCTCCTCCAAGCGACTAAACAATGCCAGACCGCGTGAGTCATTGCCGACAGCAGAATAAAAAACAGGTAGAGAACCGAGACGACCCAGTACTTCAGCAATATTGCGTCCAACACCACCGTCAGATTCTGTACACGAAGCTGGGTTGGAAGTTTCCATGACGAGTTCTCTACCGGGCAGGGGCTTGGCCATTATATCCAAGACAGCTCCGCCTACGACAATGACACGAGAGCGAGGCATAGCTTTTGGAACTTGCACCATCGGATGTCGAACCTCTTGAAGCTGTTGTTTTGAAATTGCAACGGCAATGTCTGCGCCTACCTCGGCGTTCCGTTGAACAAGTGCCATGTTGCTCCGCAAACTGTCGCCACCTGTTATTTCAGCGATTCGCTTCAACAAGAAGGGTGTAACTGCTTGCCCCGCAATTCCTTTAGCATCAGCTTCGGCCAGGGCGAATTGAATGGCATCTTCCACGTGTGCTCCCGCTGGATCATGGTTGGGTACCGCACACATCATTCCGTGCGTTAGACCCAAGTCTCGTGCCGCCCAGTACGCCGACGCTACTTCCTCGGCACTGTCGACCCGCGCTGGTGTCGAGATTCCCGAATGAGGCGAGAAGAACGCTGGAAACTCATCTGTCTGGTACGCCACTGTCGGGACACCATTCGTTTCCAGGACTTGCAGTGTCCGTTCAATGTCTAGAATCGATTTGATACCTGCCGACACTACGATGACGGGGGTACGAGCTAGTTCGGCAAGATCCGCAGAGATATCCATGCTAGTCTCTCCGTTACGGTGAACGCCACCGCTTCCTCCCGTGACAAAGGTTGGAATTCCCGCCGCATAAGCCAATGCCATGGTCGAGGCTACCGTCGTGGCACCCCATTGATGGCCTGAAGTAGAGAAATCAGCGGCAGAACGATTCTTGTGCTTGGCCAGTATCAAGGAGAGCTCGCGCGTCGAGCACTTGGCGGCACGATTTTCTTCTCCGGATCGCGCCAAGTCCTCCATTTCTTCGACAGATAATCCAACCCGACATATGCCATCCTTGACGGCAATGGTGGCTGGTTCGACGCCCTTGGATCGCAAAATGGACGCCACTTTTTGGGATAAGTGCAGGTTCTGTGGGTAGGGCATGCCGTGGGCGACAATGGTGGATTCCAGGGCCACAACGGGTCGACCATTAGCGAGAGCGTCTTGTACGGCCTCATCAATCTTCACCAGGTTTCGAAAGGCTGCCGTTGTAGCAGTCGAGAACGAGAACCCTTGTCGTTTCAAGGTGAGGGGCAAGACAGCTCGTCCTCGATGGCTCGAAAGCATGGAACGCCCCCATCGTACAAACTGCATAGTTCCTACGAGTACACTGGCCTTGATATAACTCAACTTCAGCAGATAAGAGTGTCTTTGGAAGCTCAAAGGATAGGACTGTCACAACAACAATGACGCCAACCAGCTTCAAGTGCCTGTCGTCTGTATGATCTTTGTTGTTCTTGGCCTCACTTTTTGCTGGATTTCGAAGAACTGAAAATATAAAAGTTAAAATAAGTGTACTTCATATCTGTGACAGTAGCTTGGCCCTATATTGTACTTAATAGTATGACATTGTAAAGACGTCGTATGTCCTTAAGTAGCTAAACAAAACTGCGTGAAACCAAAAACCGATCAGCGAAGCTATGTAAGCGCTCCCAACCTCCAACCTCACAATGAAGATATCTCATCTCTCGGCTTCAACGTTTCACAATCCTTGCTTGTAGTAGCATACGCTTTACCATGTCTTCTATCGACAAGAAGAGCAAGGACAAGACTCCACTCTTTCCTGTTGGTCCGGCCGGAAAGCGCGAGCTTCGACGTGCCCTCGTGCGATCCACTGATCCAGCTGCCACCATTCAAGCCTTTCAGAAGAAGCACTCGTTGCATTCCATGATGGCGCATGCGTTTGAAACAGTGCCGCAAAACCAAGCCGAGAAAAAAGGAAACAAGCGACCCGTGGAATCACTCGATACCGACTCGGTCATGACCTTTTTGACGCACCTTGGTGTCAGTCAGCATGAGGTTCACAAGCGGATTGCGGATACTCTGCTCAAACAAGTCGAAGACGAGATTCGCAAAACGGAATCGGAAGAACCACTCTTGAAGCTCCTCCAATCAAGTTGGGTATACGCAACTACTATTCCAGAACTGCGACCTGTCGTGTGGTCGGTTCTAAAGCAGCTTGGCGACAAGACGCCCTTGGCAGTGTTGATTGCGCTGGGAGAACGCGACGATCAAGGGGCAATGAAACATCCAGATATATTCAAGCCACTGCAACCGCTGTTGAAACGGCTCGTATTCGAAGCTGACTGGCAAAGCAAGATTCCCTTGGAGCCAGATAACACTCCCAAAAAATATCTCGAGCAGGTCAAGTCGACTCTGCTGTTTGAAACTTTGGAACCGCTATTGGATCAGTACTGCAATAACAAGATTCTCGTGAATTCGGCCAACCGCCCCTTTGTTGCAACGGCTCGTGAACGACGCATGCTAACGACACAGCGTCGCGCCTTGACGTCGGCTGTCGCTTCTACAACGACGGGTGCGGGCGGTAATATTCGATCCGCACCGTCGGCTCCGAACCCACTTACCTCCGGCAAGGCAGTCGTGCAGCTTCGCAATTTGCTATGCAATGTGGTGGGAACCGCATCTTCCTATCGACCCAAGCTGCTGCACTCGCTACTTTCGATACTCATGGCGCAGCATGGAGCCTTGGAGGGTGGATTTTTACTCGGTGCTGACCATTTGCACTGCACTCTGGTTGCTGATATCCTGCTTTCCGCCGGTGGACCACTGCCAAAGGCCTATCAACACCTCCTTTCATTAGCCCGTATCCTGGATGAAGCTGTACAAGAAGGCAATCTTACCGACGCTCGACTCATCAAGATCCAGGTAGTGCTGCGACAAACATTTCAACCGGACCAAGATGGGCAGCCCGCCACTCTTCAAAAGAAGGAGAGTGCGCTGCTGGCTACTAAAAAGGAGGAAGCCTTGAACAGTTCGGGTACTCGCCAGCTGAATCGACTCATCAGTGCGGGATTGTTGGCCATGAAAGAGGCTGACCCACAGAATCTGTTTCTTTATGCGGTTACTGACGCCATTGCCCCGGGCTACTCTAAAGTTATCAAACGACCCATGTGTATCGATACAATGGAGCAGAAAGTCCATCGCAACGAATACAAGGACGTACTTGATTGGGAACAGGATGTAAAACTCCAGTTTAAGAATTGTATCGATTACAACCGAGGAAATGCTGGGCAGTGGTTCCGAGGTGAATGCCACCGACAAGGAAAGGTCTTTCGAGAAGAGATATTTCCGCAAGCCCGTCGTCTCTACCAGAATGAGATTGCCAAGCGCAGTGTCACGGACGATCCAGCTACTCGTAAGCGCAAGTTTGGTGATGATTCCCCTGAAGTTGTTCCTTTGGTGGCATCCAACCAGAAAAGGAAGAAGGAGACCCAAGAATATTCACTGTCTATGCCTGCGCTCGCATCCATGCTGCTCGCCGATCCCTTTGTTGTGAGAGTCATTCTCGCTCGAGTCTTGCGTGAACTCCGACGCGGGGTTATTGGCGGCAGTTCTCTTCCAGCAGCTCATGGAGTTGTTCCTTCACTACTGCAGATTCTTCACTTGACGAGATGGTCGAGTCAGATCTGTGCCGTGCGAGGCAAAAAATACTTTGTCCCAGACGCTGGACTCGAACCCAACGAGAATAAAAGCGATCCCGCTGGAACTGCTCCCTTTGAATCGCTGCGACAATACTTGCCGCTGTTACTGCGACTAATGTTGGAATCCGAGCTGGATCGTCGAGTAGCCCTTGGCGGAGACTTGCACGATGCCGCACAAGTCGCGCCTGCATTGTTACCGCCCATTGGAAAAGAATCTTGGAGTGGAGGCTCACAGACAGAAGTGGTGGTGGCTCTTGTGGAAGGATCGTTAGTACATATCTGTCAACCAGGAAACGCCCATGAGGCTTCCCTTTCTGTAACCTTTCCCAAGTTCGCCTTGGCCCTGCAGCATTTGTCATCTTCCCTTCGAAACGATCGCGCCTTTTTTCTTTGCCTCGCCCATGCGCTCTTGAAGAAAAAGTCCAAGCTTTCCAGGTCGACTCGAGATGCCGTGCTGAATTCCTGGCTCGCCTGGTTGCGAGCGGATAGCGCAGGAACCATGACTTCAGCAGCCCACGAATGCCTGATGGTGTTGCTCAACGAGTGGTCAGCTCTTGGCAATCAGATTCTTCCGCGGGATGCGTTGCTCCAATTCTCGGCCGACGCTGTAACAGCAGTTGACGGCGGCGGTTCGGAAAATAGCCGCACGTTTGCCGAAATGTGGAATGATGAGAGTGACCACAAGGATTTTGCACCCATCAAGAAACAATACGAGCGAATGCTTCATCATTTGCCTGCAGGTCACGCCAAGCAGTGGCGGGTGCGAGTTGGAATAGAAAAAGAGGAGGAACCAGAGGAAGTAGAGCCTGAGGAAGAAGCACCTGAGGAATCTTTTAAGGAGGAAAACGAATTCACTGTCTCTCCATAATATGATTTAAGGACGATGTAAGTAATATCGTTTCACCTATGGCTGATACCGTATTAATAGAAGCTAGCTACAGTAGACTATGTGCATACTGTATGCGCTTGGCATTTGTATTGAATCTATTAATGTTTGCCAACGAGGTCTAACTCAAGCGGTACGGTTAATAAACGAATCTCGCGGTCTGGGCTTCGCACCGGCGCAAAATAAAGGGAGGAATACCGATACGAACTCTGTCGAGTCATCACTCAATACCTTGGTAGATCGAGAAGAGACGACGATCGTCAGACACCATCGCAACAGATCGGCGACGCTCCCATCCTGCTGTTTACGTCTCGTTGTACCTAATCCGCGTGGTCTTGCGGGAGACTCGTTGCGTGTCTTATCAAGAAGAAACGAGGTTTACACTGCCTTAGTACCTGCATTATGAAAAGTAGGCGAACGAGTCCGCATTGTCGGCTTTTGACGCCATTGCTGTTCTTTGCCTTTATTCTAGGGTCCCTTGTCTGGCATGCTGCATCCTTCTCGACAAGGTCGCTGCCAGGCGCTCGAATATCCGCAGTAAAGACTTCGTCACGACGCTATAGAAAATCGTCGTCACCATCGTCGTCATCGTCACAGCTAAAAAAGTCCTGGACTCCCATCGACCACAAATCGGAGCGATACCGAAACATTGTATCCAGAATGAAAGCTAGCCTCATCGGCAAGGACAAGATTTCCGCTACTGCGTCCTATCTAGATAATATTGACAAGAGCAGAGGTTATAAACGAAAGATCGAGTGGAGAAACCACTTTAACGAGACCGAGCCCGGTGTGTTGACAACTGGACGAGCCCAGAAAGTCATCAATCTTATTGTATCGGACGAAATGAAGGACGACGTAAAACGACGGAGACTGGTGTACAAGTCCGACTGGACAGATGCCTTGAAACGCAAACGAAAAGTCATTCCAGCAATCATGTTTCTCTATTTCTCATGCCTCTCGCCGGCTGTGAGTTTTGGCACTATTGCCAGTCAGATTACCAACGGCTCTATTGGAATTGTAGAGTTCTTATTGTCCGCCGGAGTCAGTGGGATGGCGTACGCTGTTCTATGTGGTCAACCCATGGCATTTATTGCGCCCACGGGTCTCACACTGGCCTTTATCTCGGGATTGTTTCGATTCTGTACCCTCAACGCTCTACCCTTTTTCCCAGTCTACGCATGGGTCGGCTTGTGGACGAGCTTCTTTTTCGTCCTGCTAGGTCTCGGCGGATCGAGCCAGCTGATTCGATTCTGTACAAGGTTCACGGATGAAATCTTTAATGCTTTATTGTCGGTCAATTTTATCTACGAAGCAGTGGTGTCGTTGAAACGAAACTTTGAACTTGCCGACCCCATGAACTTGACCATGCCTTTTGTTTCTCTAGCCATGGCCTTGACGACATTCTTTTCAACCATGAAGGTCGCTACTTTTGACCGCAGCAAGTTTCTCAACGAGAAAGCAAGAACCATTATCAAAGACTTTGGACCAGTTACAGTCTTTGTGATGATGTCAGTCCTCAACAAGCGCCCGTGGTTCTACAAGTTTGGCGTTCCAACGCTGACGGTACCGGCTTCCTTTCAGCTTGCCGGAGGAAGAAAATTTCTCGTTAACCTGAATGCCATTTCCATCTCGACCAAGAT
>Ga0307978_1001150_pt1 | contig 20341 bp, 12 predicted proteins | sample OrgLakmetage1056_FD_203151 | JGI IMG/M metagenome (GOLD analysis project Ga0307978, IMG submission 203151) | Saline water microbial communities from Organic Lake, Antarctica - #1056 | ecosystem: Environmental > Aquatic > Non-marine Saline and Alkaline > Saline | place: Antarctica: Organic Lake...
GACATCAACTTTAAACTCTTCGATTCTTACAAGAGCATCATCTTTATGGCGACTAATTATATTCATTGAGTCCGTCATGAATAATTCATTAAAAGCGCTTTCAATACCGGCGCTTTTTGTATTGTATTCATTGAGAAACAACGAAAAACACTTTTCTCTCAATTCGTACAACAGCCGGCTCCTAAATTCATTTAGCTCTTCCGTAAAATTCGTAATCCATGGCTTCAGTCGTCTTATTTCTTTTTTGCATTCCTCTATGCTGCTGTCTTCGTCAATGTAAAAATCAGAAGTGTTCAATATTTCATTTAAAAAATCGAGGTAAACAATTTCAAAGTAATCATTAAATTCATCTTGCAGATTTTGGGAATTAAAATATCTAGCCAAAAAACTCTTTGCACCAAGGTTTTTAGGTTGTATTCGTTGATTGTTTTTTATTTTGTAAAGGTTTACAACGATATTATCGCCATTGTGTAAAGTAAGGATCAAGTCAGGGTGCGTATTGCTATTTTCAGCTTCGAATTTACTTTTTACAGATAAAATGTTTTGTTGATTTTCAATTATGAAAAGAGCTGTGGCTCCAGCGAGAGACAAGTTTTCGGGCATAATATCGTCCCTTAAGTACTCCCTCAATATACGAGCTACCTCCATTACATGTTGGTCACCAATTTCCCTTGGTTTTTGAATCGTCATTCTACATTACTCATAAAAAATATTATTAAAACTGGCCTTTCCATTTTAAGGATGATAAAATAAAGATAATAACAAATGGAGATGTAGTATGAAGATTGCAGAAAGAGGGCGTGCGAAATACCGACCACAAAAGGATATTGAGCAGGAAGATGTTACCCGACTTCTTCTTGAGAAGATAATGACGGAACAGACCCAAGCCGCAAATCTTGGTACTACTTTAAATTATGATCTACTGTATCACAAAAAAGCCAAATTAAATTTGGTCAGCCTCTTTTCTGGATGTGGCGGTTTAGACCTTGGTGCAGAGCTTGCGGGTATTGAAGTAATTACTGGCAAAGATCTAATTGATAAAGCTTTAGAATCAAGAAGCGAATTTGACGCTATAAGAGAAAAGGGGGTCTTTCACACTACAGCTTCTGTGGAAAATTTCCCTGAAGCTAATCAGAGTTATAGAGCAAATTTTCCAGATCACGTTATGCAAATAAATGATGACATTAGGAAAATTAAAAAGTTTCCTAATGCTGATGTAGTTTTAGGTGGGTTTCCTTGCCCTGGTTTTAGTGAAGGTGGACCTAGATTAATTGATGATAAAAGAAATTTTTTATATATTCACTTTATAAGATGCCTAATCCAAGCGAAGCCATTATTTTTCGTTGCAGAAAATGTTAAGGGCATGCTTACACTAGGCAAAGGAGCCGTGGCCCGCCAGATTAAAGAAGACTTCGAATCCGCTGGTTACAATGTGAAAATGAAGTTAACCAATGCTAGAGATTATGGTGTTCCTCAAATTAGAGAGCGTGTGTTTTTGGTGGGGGTAAGGAAAGATTTAAATTTCGATTATGAATTTCCATTACCTACACATGGCGAGCATAATGACCTACTTCCATTCGTTACGTTGAATGATGCAATTAAATGCATGGAAGATGATCCTGGTCCTTACTTTACAGGGAGTTATTCTCCTATTTATTTGTCACGAAATCGAAAAAAAGATTGGGATCAACAGAGCTTTACAATTCAAGCCTCTGGTCGACAAGCACCACTCCATCCATCTGGTGCGAAAATGTCCAAGATGGGAAGTGATCATTGGGTTTTGCCATCGCACACCGAGCACCGTAGACTTTCTGTAAAAGAGATTTCGAAAATTCAAACGTTCCCTGATTGGTTCCAGTTTTCTAGCGGTAACAAGTCAAACAGCTCGATAAATAATCAGTTGAATAAACAATACAAACAGATTGGCAATGCTGTTCCGGTTCAACTTGCAAGAAATGTTATTTTGCCAATTGCGAAGTGGTTTGCAGCCAATCAAAATGATATTGAAAATTACCGTTTGTAAAATTTGGTAGTAATTTTTATCAAATATAGATTTGTTGTGAGTTTTTCTAATATTACAATGTCTGCAACTTACTTCTTACAAAATTGAGTTGCAGTCACTAGGCTTGTATATTTAATTCAGCAGTAACGCTGATTTTAGTTGTCCGCCTCTAGTGCGATGCAGAAATCAGCAAAACAATCTTGTGTCTTATGAAGTAACGTTATACTTTGCGAGATGAGCAGTTCGCAAGGAAGGTTTACGCCTTTCGTTCTATTTGTTTCAATCCCTAACAATATCGCTTGTATTTCGTGCTGCTGGTCCATCAAAGATAATAGCTCAGCTATTTTAATTTTATTTAACTTAACCACAATATTTACTCCTAAATGACAGAAGTATATACAGGTGCTCTGGAGAGGGAACTGACCTTAAGGACAGTTTTACTTAAAATCGGGGAAAGAGGGTTATTAAGTGTTACTTTGCTAATTTCCAAAGACATAAGCCTAGCATTTAACTTACCAGGCTTCATGATTGTAAGTTACTAATAACTAAAAGAATGTATCACAGGTAGTTCACATTAGCATTACAACACTCCATGGCATTGTTAGCCGCCGCTATACGATCTTCCAAGAACGTGACTCTGTTCTGAGCATCAGAGCCCCTTGCTATCGCTTCTTTCATGATTGATTTTTCACCCATAATTACCAGCTTTTTAGTAGGTCTAGTTGATGCGGTATAGAGCAGCGATTGGTCTGTCATTCTTCGCGCTTCTTTGGGCAAGGTGATAAAGCAAGTTTCCCACTGTGAACCTTGAGATTTATGTATTGTGATTGCATAACCGAGTTGTAGCACATCAGCAACCTCTAAGGTAATTTCGACTTCCCTTCCATCAATAACCATGACCCCAAGAGGGCCACCATAGACAGGGTGTTCATTAATTTCACTCAGAATACCAAGATCGCCATTTCTAATATTGGTGTCTTTGTCATACATGTTTTGAGTAACCAAGATAGGGTCGCCGAGTAATAACGTAGTGCCTGATGAGGTTATCCAAGGTATATAATCGCCATTGTCGTTTTGGTAAGAAAGCGATTGCCTATCAACGCCAACATGAACCTGAAGTCTCTTATTGATGACTGATACGCCGGCATCACCACTCTTAACGGGAGACAACACGATAGCTTTTTGTATGCCGCCCGCTTCTTCCCATAATGCTATCATTTTGTCGATATCGATATTGTCATGATATGAACAGTCGGCACTTTGAGATAGCGTTGTTTGGGTCACTGAAGGTAAAATTAATTGGCCTTCTCTGACACTAGTCGCAAATTTGTGTATACCGCTATCAGTGCCTTGTCGCCTCACTTTACTTAGCTCAAAGAAAGGTATTGGGCTATTAACCATTGAGTGAAAAATGAGCCCTTTGCCCACAGGTGGTAATTGAGCAACATCACCGACAAAGACAATTCTTGTGGCTGCTGGCAAAATGCTTATTAAGCGATACATAGATAAAAGATCGACCATTGACGCCTCATCGATTATCAATAAGAGATGTTCCGGTAAATCTTGTTTGTGTTCGCCCATGTGGTTGTTAACGAAACCAGCAATGGTCTGAGCCGGCCTGCCTGTTGCCTCGGCCATTCGTTGTGCCGCGCGTCCAGCAAGAGCAACTTGGTAAATGGGCAAGCCTTCATTTAACGCTTCGTATATGTCTATTAATATGCGAAGAATTACGGTTTTACCTGTACCAGCACCACCTGATAAGCAGCATACAGGGGAAAGCGTGGCTTCGATTACTGCCTGCTTTTGTTCGTCAGTTAGTCTAAATGGCAAGCTTGTCTGAGCATTATCAAACGCATCAATGACAGTATTTTTAGTGATGGTTTGTTCCCACCCGGCAACAAGAGAGCCACTTGATGGTTTGCGATGCAATGTATCAACGAGAAATTGTGCGACAGCCGCTTCCATTAATGCCGTGCCATAGACTTGATAACCTGTTTCTACTTTTACTAAAAAACCATAATCACAAGCGATTTCGCCAACGGGTCTTTGGATTTTCTTTTTGACTATTGCCTCTGCACTGCTTTGCAGTTCATCATGAGTGATTACGGTTGAGCCGGTTTTATTTTCATATTTACCAATAGCGTATTGCGCAACACCTAGCAGGTATTCATCATCATCAACACTAAAGCCAAGTTTTTGTGCAATATCAGCTGCTTTTTTGAATGAAACACCCATCGTTAAAAGTAAAAATGGTTGCTTTTTTATTCTATCAATTGAGTCGCTGCCCAATAGCCCAGCAATTTTATCACCAATCCCAAGAGGTAAGTTTTGTTCTTCTACCCAAGTAATGGTGTCGTAAAGCGCTTGATCTGGCCATTGAGCGAACAGTGCATCAGCACGCTCTGTTGTCATCCCAGCAACTTCAAGCAATGCATTTGTGTTTTGGTCAGTGATGTTAGCAACAAGGTCACCTTGTCTTACTAAACGTTTTGCGATCACATCACCTATTCCAGCAATATTACGAGAAATCCACCTAGCCAAGGTGTTTCCAGAAGGTTTTAGAAACTTTACATGGTGAGTTTTGATTAAAGTTTCGGTAACATTGAATCCGTTAGAGGTGTATTTGAGGGTTTCTGATTTACCCTTTATGGCCCATACACTGCCTTTAGTGATGAGAGCCTTGGTATCTAGTGGAAATTGAACGACTATGCTTTGGTTTACAGGCGCAATGGAACCATCAGTATTCAGTAGGTCGACTGTCGCCATTGTATTAATTCGTACTTTTGATATTTGTACGACGTGCTCAAATGCGGTTGCTTGGCTCATAACTTAAAACCTGGTGAGCCACTTTGGATCAGAGATTGGAGATTATCAAACTTAGCTATTTTTGCTTTCAAATCGCGGTTCTCAGCCTCTAATTCAGCATTACGTCTTACCAATGTATTGTTTGATGCTGATATCTTCGTAGCGCGCTGTTCTGAGCGCTCTCTTGCGTCTTCGTGAGCTTGTTTCTCTAGTTTTTTTTCTTTAAACCAGATTTCGTCTGCCGAAAGCAGAAGCTCTTTAACTCGTTTGTTTTGAGAAAAGACTGATTTTGCAAACCCTAATTCTTCAGCCAATACGGTACGGTTGGTTTTACCGTTATACTCGTACTCACCCCAATCACGTTTGGCGTTTCGTTGTTCTATCCATGTCTCAAGTGCAAGTACATTTTCCTTTGCTTTTTGCTGCCCATTTTTACCTTTCATTATTGGCGATTAACTGTGGGCAAAGGTTTATTTAATTGTGCATCTAACCTAGCGAGGTCGACACCGGGCATATTTCTGATATTTTCCAACCAACGCACAAATTGTTCTTTGAATAGTCCATCTTTTTCTTCTAAACGTGCCACCTTAGCCCTTAACATTTTATTTTCTGCTAAGACCATTTCCAATGTCGCATTGTAAGGCGCGTCGGGCTCATCTTCTGCGCGTAAATTTTCTTTACGATTGTCGAATGCTTTTTTTATCACTTCGTACTGGAGCAACGTATGGCGTGTAACGCTATTCACACCTAATGCAATGGCAACTCGTTCACAAAAAAGCGACCACGAAAGTTTACCTTGCCACTTATCTAGCTCGTGCAGAATGACGGGTATTGTTTTATCGGTTACAATTTTTTTCGGCATATTAACTCCCCAATAAACCTGAAATGATCATATCGATAGACTTCTGGTTGTCTGGCGTTCCTGTGTCCAAACCTTTTGATTTAAGTGTTCTTTCAATGGCGCTTGGATCATGAACATCTGGGATCCGTAATATGGTGCCCTCTGCGATGTTTTTATCCTCCATGCGCATTCTTTGTGTTTTCACATGCGAGAGTTTCCATCCAAAGTGAGTGACCCATCGATCAGCGCCAAATACCGATTGACCACTGTCCTCTTGTGCTTTTTTGAATTGTGCATCTAAGCGCTTCTCAAGTTCAATTAGGCGCTCCAAGGTGTTTGGCATGCCTTTGATACAAATATGCTCTCTGCACGTCATGCACTCGCCGCCTTTTGTACAAGGTGACATTGAATAATCATGTGTACACATGCCATACTCTGTTACGTCTACAACGCCAATACGATTGGTAATGCCAACATCTTCATAGGACACAGGTAAATTCATTTTAACCGCCTCTAATGCGGTCGGGCGTTCTTTGTATGCGAGAATGCTTTTAACTTGCTCATCTTTTTCAGCGGGCGTCCTCAAATCATAGTGTCTATTGTCAGATATTCTTGCTCTGCCCGCCCATTGAGCAAGCCTAAATGCGTCCATGCCGCCGCGCTCAGCCATTGTTGACAACCAAACTCTCAATTGATGTGAGCTTAGCGCAATTTTACTCCCATCCTCATTTTTCAAATCAAACCGCTGGAATATGGTTCGAATGGGATCTTTTAGTGGTCTTGACTTCAGTTGATCATTGACTCTATTCACATCTGGAAGCACCCAGCTATGACCTTTTGTCGAATGTTTGGCGTGTAGTTCATTTTCTCTGATCAGAAGCAATGACTCGTATATTGGTCGTTCAGAGTGAGCGATATATGGCCAGTCTGCATTCTTATATTTGGTTAATGTGTATTGTGCTAAGTCGTTATAAGTAGGGTTTCCGTTTACCCTTAAGTTCTGAATCCATTTTGAATTTCGATTTAGAGAGTCCCATGCAGTAAAGGAATCAGGACCTCCGTTTGCGGATTTAACTGCTGCAACCTTTTGTTTATCAAACCCCATCGCGGCCGCAAATTGATAGGCATTCAAAGGTTCATTGTCTAGAAAATTTGCGCTTGTGACGCAATCAACATGCCTGAAGAAAGTGTTTGGGTATTCATGCGCGAACTTTGCACACTCTCTCGCAGGTTCACCAAGCTTCATGAGCCGAGAAAATGCTTCTCTTTCTGTGTTTTCAAGCGGTTTAGGCACCCATTTAACGGTATGATCAAAACCCTTTTGTGCATACCATCTTACCCCCAATCTGCCTTCTTCTTCGTGCAGGCTATTTACAGTTAGGTAACTAAGTTCACCGGCTCGACCAGGTGCAAACATTAAGAATGCCAATACGCTAGACCAATAAAGGTCAACAGGCTCTTTGGATTGCGAAAAACATTGTGCTAAAGAAAGCATCTGATGCTGAGATGGGCAGCGTTCTTCCTGCCATTTTCTATCTTCGACTTTTGTGCTTTCAGCTTTCGCCCCCTCTCTTCGCCAAGGGTTTTTCCATTCAGGTAACATCGGTAAAATATGAAATTCCCTGAGAAAGTCATATAACGATACCAACTGCCCACCAAACCTAAATAATAAAGGAGATTTTGGATACCTTTCATTACAAAGCACAACTATTTCTTGCTGACTTATTCCTGTTAAGTTACCGATATTAGTAACGCCATATTCGTCAATTAACACATCGTGGATGACTCTAAGAACGATGAGCTTATTTACAATGCTTGTGACTTGCTTTTCTGATTGTCTATACCTGATATAGGCTTTTGAAAACTCTATAAAGGGTGCGTCCATTGGCTCGAATGAATAGTTGTCTTGATCTGTACTATATTTCGAAAACGTCATTGTATGAGTCTTCGCGGGTGCGTGGAATTTCCATTTATTTGAGTCCCAGCCCTTTTTGCCTTCATATTCGTCTTCTGAATACAAAGTGAGGTTGTCGCGACAATGAGCAATGAAGTCATATAAGTTCTGCTCTGAAGATAATTCAGATTTCGATTTAAAAAATACAACATTACTCATAAGCATTATCGCCCGTTTTTACATCACACATTTGAATAACTTGCTCAACAGCCAAAAGAAGTCGGTCTGACGACTCGATGACATGTTTGGACACACCAGCATTTAGCTGACGTTCGCGTTCTTCAAGAACAAAATCTCGGACTTCTCTATGGGGCGCATCTTTCCACGGTTGAAACTTGACACAGGTGTAACAAGCTCTAAGCCCAGAAGTGCAAAAGTCATGTGTGCCGCAATTTCCAATACTATTGTGGGCTTCATTTTTAACTCGGCTATGAGGATCGTTAGCACGAATAGCATCTTTTTCCGATTCAATTAACGTTCCAGCAAACGCTTGGGCCAATGGTGCTAGCGCGGTAGCCATTGATTGATCAATAATATCAGCCGCTTCAACCGTATTTTCAGTATAAACGCCCACATGCTGTGTATCAGAATGGTCAAGTGCATATGCCAACGAAACACCTGATATACCTCTTCGATAAAGATTAGTCCCTTTTGAGTATTTAAAACGTCTTGAGGTAATATGGATATACTCGCCTGTCCTTTCTGATTTGGCTTCGTTCTTGACTGATAAATCTGCCATCAAATTGAGGGCTTGCAGTGATGTTAGGAACATTAGATCTTTTTTTACCTTACTGTCTGCGTACAAACTTTCAAATGTCCTGTACTCTGACAATACTTCCTCATTAATGAAAACCGGCATTTCAAGCTTTTGCTTATCTGTAAGTTTGACGCCAAATGTTGATTCAAGTATTTTTATTGAATAGTTCATCTGGTTTTTAAGGACGTAGTATAGGTCACTGTTCAGCGATATTTTTCGAAATTCCCAACGAAACTCATTACCATTTTGTTTTGTGCGAGGTATATTGACGAAATAATTGACGACACCATTTGACTTACCGATTTTGACATCTTCTGAAATTAACGAGCGTATTTGAACAGCGCGTCTGCCAGTGAAAAGTAGAGTGAAAAATAAGCTACATTGCGTAAGTGTTATCTTGTTTTCAGCAAATAATCCCGTAATAGAATCAATCAATGCGGCCTGTTCTAGAGTTGAATATGGTCCGGAGTATGGACAAGCCCCCTTTACCGCTTTTCCTTTAATTCTTCCTTTTAGCACCAGTGAATCTAAGTATTTTGCACTTTCAGAATCGATACCGGGGAAGCCCCAATCATACCAACATAATAGGAAGGATTTTATCCCTCCCATAATAGCTTCGTCTTCTCCAGTGAGCTTTGCTCTCCAATTACTGAGGCCAATTAAAGATATTTTATTTTCGTTCGTATTTCTAAGATAATTCTTTAAACTACTAATCATTTGTTTAACTGTCGTCGCAGCAAGCTCTTGTGCATAGCGAGATAGCGTTTTTCTGGCGCCTTCGTCTGTTTTGTGTTCAAGGTGTTTTAAAAACGATACGTGAACCGTCACGGAGCCGTCTAATTTCCATACATCAGAGTTGACATCAAATGGATATCCCATCTTGGAGCGTTTATCTGTGGTATGAAGTTTTAATGCCTGATTATTGGGTTTTAACATTATTGTATGATCCTCGCATTAAACCGCTTTGTTCTTTCATATCTTCCATCATAAAATCATCGGCAATCTTATGAACAAACCTTAGTGTATAAGTTTGTGCGGTGTCATCGGACAACCAACCATTTAATCGTTTTCGTATCTGGATCTCTTCTTTTTCACTAATGAGTTTTAAGCCATCTTTCTTGGCGTCCTTGGGATTTTCACGAACGAAACGGTTACGTTTATCTATTTTGAGTGACAGGATATGATTGAAATTATGTCTAAACCCATGGCGTGTGATTTCATAAAAAACGTCAGGAAACTTACTCTTTGCAAAGCCCAGGATATTTATTCTGAAGTTAGTGTCGGTAGTGGGTCTGCCTTCAAATTTCCCTTTACGATGAGAAACAAATATAAATGGGTGTTTATTGGCATTTTTAACTTTTGACCTGAATTCCATAATGTAAGTCTCTAATCTTCTCGTTAGCTCTATTGGCAGAAACAAATCCCTCTCTTGCGTCTTGGCGACTGGTTGACGACTCCGAGGATCATATGGATCGTCATGGTTTCGTTTAATTGAGATTTTAGAGGCATGAAAATCTAAGTCTGCTACTTTCAGGGAAAGAAGTTCACCAGAGCGCATACCTGTTTCAAACATAAGCTCAAACATGACTGCGTTTCTAAATCGAGTATCGTGTTTTGGATATGGATTGTCGGGATGTTTCTCGTTAACAATTTCCATAAACTTATCGAAGACCTCTGGTGGTGGTGCCCGATAGTTTCTTTGCGCCGCATTCTTCTTGCTTACCTTAACTTTTGATGCTTGCTTTTTAAGCTTAGAACAACAACTGTCTATTTCTTGCCTAAGTTCTTTGTAATTTGGGTGTCTATTCAATATTGCATTAGCACAAAACTCTATGAAACTGGCGATATGATTTAATCGGTGGGAATAGTGAACCTTGCCAACGGTACTAAAAGTCGATATTGCATTGGGGTTGGCAAGACTAATTTCAGTGACATTGTTTGAAATCTTCTTTTTGTTGATATATTGCAGACTCTTAACTTCAAGCAGGCAATGATCTCTAAGACTATGAATATCCTCATTGCTTAGCAATCGACCATCGGTTATTTCGCTAATTAGGTCACGATTTTCAATCGCCTCCCATCGTTTTAGGTGGAGAATGTTTCTTATTGTGTTCTCAATTGAAGAAGCTGTATGAGACATTCTCAAACAAGCGGTCACATACATTGTCACCCAAAAGTCGGGCAATCCATTTGCATGAGTGAGCATTGGATATTTTTCACCATTTGAAAAAGTGCAAACAGAAACCTTATGCATACACGCCACTCTAATTTAACAAAAATATATATTAACACAATTTAATACCTATTTATACATTTATTTTCTTTGAAAACCAAAAAGCCCATATAAGATATGGGCTTTTTTATTTAAATTAACATTCCTGAGTTATATTCTCGTTAGAATGGGTATGGTTACCTTGCTGACCGACCGAGCCATAAATTACATAAAAAACATATACTTGATTTATTTTATAGATTAATCGTAACGATTTTTGTAAAAAATAATCTATTTACTGATGAAACTTTACAAAAACGTGATGGCACTGCTACCAGTCAACAACACAAACAATTGTATGTAATTAAACATATTGCTCCTATATTCTACATATACTTTAGTTTTCGGTTATCAAAAGCTGGCATTGTTCCCTCCAGCACGTCGACCACTTTATTGTTAATTAAGCGACTCTCAATTGCTCCCGAAGTATAAGTAATATTGTGGCTGTCGATGCGATTAAATTCGCAGTGAATTATTTGCTCTGCATCGCAAACGACTGCTAAGTTGGGATTATGGGTTACCATCATTATTTGACGTTTTTTCTTTGCTTCAGTCAAAACAGGTACTAGCAAACTAACGATAGTTTCATTGTCTAAATTTTCTTCAGGCTGATCTAAGATGATGGGTTTGTTGCCTTTATCAACCAGTAGATAGAAAATTAACAGCAGAGCTCCTCTTTGCCCAGGTGATAATTGACCTATTTGCGCATCTTGGAACATCAAAGTGTATCTTGGATCTAAGTACTCTAACCCAAATATTAAGTCATAAACTTCGTTGGATGTGCGGTCTTTCCTCAATAAGGATTCTACACCAGGTAATTTTGAAACCACTTCAAGTTTGTCATGTAATTCTTGAACAAATTCCAATAGAGACTGCTTACTACTTATATCATGTTTATCCATCATATCTTTTAGTACTGATAAACTCTCACTATCTCCTCTAAATTCACTGGTATTTTGTTTTACCAGTGCAAACAACTTAGTATAGATAAGTTCAGGGGTGCTTTTTATCTCTGATTTAAATTGTAGTTTATATTCGTCACGAATTAGGGCGTTATTTTGGATTAGTTCTTGAACGGGTCTAAAGAGCGCTTCTCTACTGATACGTTGTTCATCTAATCGATCAAAAATTTGCTCGGTAATAGCTATCCGCTCGGCTTGTAAGGCAACTCTATTGACTGGCAAATCTTCTAACTGTGCTAATCTATACTTCAAGCCATCTAATGTGTCAGGCTGATCTTTTGAACCGATTATTCCAACCTCTTTTTCTTGCCAAACTTTCAATAACTCTAAATATTTTTGATAACTCTGTTGTGGTCCATTTAATTTAGCATTAAGTGGAGTTCTTTTATCTATTAGAGAATCTTTATCGAGATCAAGAGTTTGATTAATTTCTTCAATCTCTCGACTTCGAGTAGAAATATGCAAATCAATTATCTCTAGATCTTTCTCTTTTATTTCAAATGAAATTAACGTTTCTATATCTATCCCTAAAGCTAAAACATCACTAAGATAATCAGTCTTAAATTGAGTAATCGATCGTTTAACAACCTCAATTCCTTCTTTTATATTTAAATGAGCTTTATTCTTTAAAGCAAGTTGAGTCAATTCAACCTTATTAGCTTCCCGTTGAATATCAATTGCCTCGATATTACGAGTAATATCTGATAATTCAGCAGAGGCAACTTGTTGTTCTCTGGATAGCTGACTAGTCGGCTCAGGGACTTCCTTAGGTTTAACATTCGTATGCTCTTGAAGCAATCTACTCTTTTGAGCTAGTTGTTCATTGACTGCTTTGCGTGTTTCGTCAGACATTTGGCCTTCAACAGATGATATCTGACGATTTAGCTTATGTAATCTCCCCCTTAAACTATCAAAATTACTTCTCAATGCGCTTTCTTGTTGGTCGATAAGTTGATCAAAATTATGAGCGCCGAGTCTAGTACCGTCATCAGCGTGAGAAAAAATTACAGACCTCAGCTCTTTCTCAAAAGCATCGGATTTTCCTGAAACATGCGCATTACACAACTCTTCGAAATGACCTTGTGGTATGTATTTAACATATTCAACATTTTCTGTTGCAGGATTTTCATTTAGATTCTTTTCTAAAACCTCTCCATCTTCCCATATAGCTTTGGCAACAAAATGTTTAGCAGGCTCACCAGTTTTACCTCTAAATCGATTTTGTTTGAGAAAAGAAAAATGATGGCTTTGCTTTGAGTTTCCTAATAACGCGGTAATGTCAGCTAAAGCACTTTTTCCACTCCCTTTATTCCCGATAATGGCAACCAAATCATGATTCAAAATTATATCTGTTTGGTCTAGCCAGCTTTCATTAAAGGTTGATAACGGCTCTTTATTTACCTCTAATTTATTTATGAAAATGCTTCTATTTTCCTGTACTACTTGAACTTTGGGAGGGAATTCCCCGAGAAAAGAACGTTTGACGGGTTCTTTGATGGCCTGTTGTAAGCCTTGGAAAGTAGGATTAGCTTTGATCCAAGTAATTTTATCCGATGGATAATCACCGTAACCTCTGCGATCGTTATTACCTTTCATACCGACAAACTGATGAGCATCACTACCGGAAACCGCTAACCTAGGAATATTACCTAGGGCCCTTTGGAAATTTACAATCCAATTCTTATTTGCTTCGGTTTTGACGCCATTAAAAGCTGCCCAAAGGTCGGCGTCTCTAGATTCGAAAATAGGAGATATTTCAAAGAGTCCTAATACATAAGCGTAATGATCTTGCCATTTTACAGCGGCTAAGCCATCGTTTGTGCTAAAAGGCATAAAACCTATAGCCATATCATTTGGGACACCCTTCAATGCTGTTTTATAGCTTTCACACGTTATTTCTGCAATGGTAGAACCCGCCAACAGAGCTTTTTTTTCGTCCCTCTCTATGTCCGCTTTTTTGAAACCCTTAGACTGTAAGAGGTATTCCCCAACTTCGCGTGCATAGCACTTTAACGCGTGGTCTGACAAAGGTCGTTCAATAAGGGCGATTTTCAATCCTGATTGAAAATCGCGTAAAACTTGATCATCGACCTCATTGGAAAAAAGTACATGTGCGTTAAGCCTCCCATCCATAGGTGCTACTAATCTCAGCTCTATTCCCGGGAAAACGGTTTTTTCTAACCGGGGAGCACCTTCTTTCGTAAGTCGGTTCTTTAAAGCGAACCAACCATCAAAAGTCCAATAGTCCATCAAAGCAAATACCGCTGGCTTTGCAGCATTTAACGCAACTATCATTTCATCTACAAGGTGGTAATTTTCCGGCGACGACGGATCGCCTTGAAACTTTTGGCCATTCCAATGGAATGATGCTGGTGTATGCACATGAAGATCCCACTGTCTCCATTCTGATCCTTTCGGATATTTGTTGTTCATATATTAATCCTTTAATTTATTACTCATACAAATACTTCTGAAACCCGATAAATGTGTCTCGGATTGCCAGCGGTGATCCAAACTCTGCGGCGGCGTCGCTTATGGTGTTGTACTTAAGTTCGACTAAGCTGCGCATTTTCTTGGCTGCTAGTTCTTGTACGCCGTCTTCTATGTATTTATCTAAAATGAATTCGATGAACTCGACTTGCTTGTAGGTGAATTCTTTTGATATGCCCGGTTTGGCGCTTGCTACGCGGTCTTTACGGGTATGGGTTTTTCTGGCGTAGGCGACAAAGGCTAATAGGTCGTATACGTCGCTGTCTTTGGCGTCGATGATGTCTCTCATGCTGCCTAGCTTTTCATCGTCGTAACCGGCTTCGTGTAAGTCTGCTAGTAGCTTTTCGCGGGTGCTTGGGTTGCTCCATATTTGACGTAGTTCATCTTCGTTACCAAAAAACCTTGGTAACTCACCAAATAACTGCTCTACAAACTGATGTGCGGTGAGCATGTCGCCGTCTGTCCCCATAAACAATACACTTTTCATGTGTTGTATTTGGCGTACTTTGCCGTCGGTTAGGGTAATAAATATCTTGTCTGGTTTCCCTCCACCATCGTCCCCACCAGTATCGCAACTACAAGGTTCATTACCGCAGTTATTGCAAGGCTCAACAAGACATTGACAGGGAGATTGTTTACATACACTACATGGCTCGTCTGGTGTGTTGTCTTTGCAATTGCATGGATTAAAACCGCAAGTAGCGCATAGGCAAACGCATGGATTAATATTACAAATATCACATGGCTCTTGGTCAGGTTTATTTGGAGGGGGTAATGGTTCACCATCCCACGCAGGATCAGCAAAGTTATGATGCGCTTTTACAAAGTCATACACGGTGAAGAATGATTTTCCGTCATACATACGGGTACCACGGCCAATAATTTGTTTAAACTCAATCATGTTCTTACATTCACGCATTAGCACAATGTTGCGCACATTGCGGGCGTCTACGCCTGTCGATAACTTGCGTGAGGTGGTTAATATGGTCGGTATGGTTTTTTCATTATCACAGAAGGTACGTAGGTCGTTTTCACCGGCTGCGCCATCGTTAGCGGTAATGCGTACGCAATAGGTTGGATTGGTTGTCCAACCGTTTTTGACAGCATATTGATTGATGTAGTCTCGCACTTTGCCTGCGTGTTCTTGGGTGGCACAAAATACGATGGTTTTCTCAGATGGGTTAATATGGTCCATCCAATACTGTACACGTTTTTGTTCACGCTGTGGCATGGTGATAATGCGGTTAAAGTCGCCTTCCTTATACACTTTACCTGCTTCGGGTTCGCCTTTAAAAGTGACCGCATCGCCTGGGGTATACACATATTCGTCCATGGTGCCCACTATCGGATACACCTTGAACGGGGTTAAAAACCCGTCGTTGATACCCTGTTTTAAGGTATAGCTGTAAACGGGGTCGCCAAAGTATTTATAACTGTCGGCATTGTCGGTTCGCTTTGGTGTAGCGGTTAAACCTAATTGAACCGCAGGAGCAAAGTAGTTAAGAATGTCGCGCCACGAGCTTTCGTCATTTGCGCCACCACGGTGGCATTCGTCAATGATTATAAAATCGAAGAAGTCTTCTGGATATTCTCTAAACCGGCAATTGCTAGTATCTTTTATTTGCTCAGAATCAAACTCTTCACTTTCTAATTCTTCAGCTTCTTCATTACCGCCAGAGTCAGTCATCAGTGTTTGAAAAATAGCCATAAAGATACTGGCGTTTTTAGGTACACCTTTGGCTTTTTTAATTTCACTAGGGGTTATACGCACTACGGCATCTTCACCAAAGGCGCCAAAGTCGTTAAAGGCTTGTTTGGTTAATACATTACGGTCGGCTAAAAATAAAATACGTGGGCGTTTTTTGGCGTTACTTGGATTTTTAGCTGCTTGTAAACTCCACCGACTGTAAAATAACTTCCATGACATTTGAAAAGCAATACAGGTTTTGCCCGTGCCAGTAGCAAGGGTTAGGAGAATACGGTTTTTACCTTGCGCTATTGCCTCTAAGGCTTGGTTAATGGCGTTTTCTTGGTAATAGCGAGGTTGCCAGTCGCCTTTGCATTCAAAGGGGATTTTGGCAAAGCGGGTGCGCCATGTACTGGTATATTCCGGCTCGGTTTTACCTGTGGCTGGTGCGAAACATAAGCGCCACATCTCTTCAGGGCTAAGGTAGCTATCAACTAATCGCTCATCACCGGTGAGCATATCTATTTGGTAAATGTCATGACCGTTAGTGGCATAAGCGAAACGGCACTGTAAACGCTGGGCGTAGTCTTTGGCTTGGCGTACACCTTCGGTATAACTTAAGCCTTCACGCTTGGCTTCAACGGCGGCCAGTTTTCTTCCTTGAAACTCTAATACATAATCACAGCTAAGCTTGGAAGCTCGTTTACCGCCACCTAAGATACGGCCTGCGGTAATACTCACTTCACGTCGAATAAAACTATTTTCGATTACTCCCCATCCATCTAACGCTAGTTTAGGCGAGATTAATTCGGCGCGGGTTTCAGATTCGTTTCTACTCATGACACTTACCTGTGTTATTGCTTTCGTTGTTATTCAGCCGTTGCGGTTAATTCACCACTAAAGGCTTTTTGTAATATGGATTTCTTTAGCTCGTCTATCGCGGTTAACTTATCCTGATAAATTGCTTCTATACGCTCAATATATACCGCCAAAATTTCTAATTCGAGAACGATTTTCCCCTGAACTTTTAAATCAGGCACAGGGATAGAGTACTCTTTAATCATAGGCACTGTTAATTGGGGAATCGCCGAGCCGCTTCTTAATATATCTAACGTTTGAAGAGCATGTTTAAAATATCCTAAGCTAATAAGTTCTTTATTTGGCGTTAACACTATTAATCGCACAATTGGCAAAAATGGTTCTGTTCTCAACTCAATATGACCTGTACCACTTCCCCTAGCCGCAATAGTTATTGACGGTTCATTTGCTCTAGAATAATCGGTAAAGCCATAAAGCCCATTATTCCTAACAGCATTTGCGTAGATAGGAATATTGAATTTTTCAGTTTCCTCTTTTGAATACAAATCTTTTTGAGGCGCATCACCTCCTGCGAATATATTCTCACAAACTAACGATAAAGGACTTAAATTCGAGGAATTACTAAGGCTTTCAAACAAGCTAAGCTTCTTACTTTCGAATAACTCGCGGGCATTTTTTAGGTTTTGTTCGGTTTTAGCACGAGTTTGTTCTAAGTCGGCAAACACGGTGTCGAGCAATGCCACAATGCGTTTTTGTTCGCTCTCGCTAGGTGTTGGGATTTTTATCTCTTTCAGTATTTTAACTGAAGCCATATTTTTAATGGCAGCGCCCTGCGATAGCTGTTCTATCTGTTCTTGAAAATTCCTGCTTTCCATCCAAAGTTTTAAAAACTCTGAAGAGAGCGATTTGTTTGGAGTTAACTTCAACAACGCCTGATTAATAATTCCTCTTGGGATGTTCGGAGGCACTATTGCAACCTTCCCCATCGTGCCAGAGCAACTCATGATCAAGTCACCTGAAAACAATTCAAACCGAATCATTTCATCAAATTTTTCTTCATCTACATAATATTTAATATCAGTAAATTGATCGTATATAGCATGTTTTTGTTCGTAAACTGCGTAACCTTCTTCTTTAAAGATATTCTTTTTGAGACTACCACCAAATGGACCTCGAACAAACTTGCACACATCGCCAAACGTTTGAGTTTCCCAAGCCATTACAACAACTCCTGAATCTTAGCTAAAATCGCCTCAGACTCTTTATCGAGTGCAATAATGTCGTCAATTATAACTTTAGGCTCTCGCAGTGGTGCGGCTTCTTCAACGTTGGGGTTTTTAACGGATAAGTCATAAGTGGTTTGGTCAATATCGCAAATGGCCAATAACCACGATTTCTCGCTTTCGCCTTTTGATTTATCAGTGACAGCTACTTTTTGAAGCTCAACAAACTCGGCTAAATCTTTATCATTCAGCGGATTGGTTTTACCCATGTTACGGCCAACGTTCAGCTCATAAAACCATGTATTTAAGGTTGGTTCACCTTTGGTAAAAAACAACACAACCGTTTTTACCCCTGCGCCTAAAAAGGTACCACCGGGGCAGTCGAGCACGGTATGTAAATTACAGTTCTCTAATAGCTCTTTACGCAATTTAATGGCGGCGTTGTCGGTATTACTTAAAAAAGTATTTTTAATGACAATGGCGGAGCGACCACCGGGTTTGAGCATTTTAATAAAGTGCTGTAGAAATAAGAAGGCGGTTTCGCCCGTTTGTATTGGGAAGTTCTCTTGCACCTCTTTACGCTCTTTGCCGCCAAACGGGGGGTTTGCCAGTATGATGCTGTGTTGGTTACTTGGCTGAATGTCTTGTAGGTTTTCACTTAATGTATTGGTGTGTAATACGTTAGGTGCTTCTATGCCGTGTAATATCATGTTCATGATGGCGATAACGTAAGCGAGTGACTTTTTCTCTTTGGCGTAAAAGGTATCGTTTTGCAGGGTAGCTAAATCACTGGTGCTTAGTTCTATTTTATTGCGGCCGCCTTGGCGCAGGTAATCAAAGGCTTCACATAAAAAACCTGCCGAGCCTGCTGCACCGTCGTAAATGGTTTCGCCAATTTTTGGTTGTATAACGTCAATCATCGCGCGGATAAGTGGGCGTGGTGTGTAGTATTCGCCACCGTTGCGGCCTGCGTTGCCCATGTTTTTAATTTTAGCTTCGTATAAGTGGCTAAGTTCGTGTTTTTCATCTTGTGAGCGAAAGCGTAATTGGTCTACTTTTTCTAAGGCGTCACGCAGTGAATAACCGCTTTGAATTTTGTTTTTTATCTCGCTAAAAATCTCACCAATTTTGTATTCGATGGTGTTGGCATTATCGGCACGTTGTTTAAAGCCTTTTAGGTAGGGGAATAATTGACTGTCAACAAAGTCCATTAAGTCGTCACCGGTTAGGGCGTTGTTGTGGTCAAACTTTCCGTCTGCGTCTTTGGGTGCTGCCCATGCGCTCCATCGGTATTGCTCGTCGATAATGTACTGGTAGGTTTCCATCATCATTTCGGCTTCTTGCGACTTAGTAAACTCTAAGTCATCCAAATACTTTAAAAACAGCATCCAAGAGGTTTGTTCGGTGTAATCTAACTCACTTGAACAGCCAGCGTCCTTGTGAAGTATGTCATCAATATTTTTAAAAATTTGTTCAAACATCTATGTTGTTAATCCAATAATTGTTAATGCTGTTAAGTAACAAAGTTAATTAACTTTGCCCTATAATATTCCCGTTGAAAAGTAATTCAGTTCACTTTTCAAATAGTGAACGTTCTTGTGGGGGAGACGCTGTACTCAATGATTTATTTAGTGTTGGTCGGCTTACACTAAAATGTGCAGCGACTTCACTTTTTGTGACGGTAGGATCAAGCAACATTGCTTGTGCCTTTTTTATATCTGAAGACGTTAATTTCACACGTCGCCCACCTTTACGACCTCTAGCTCGTGCAGCATCTAAACCTGCTTTGGTTCGTTCAGAGATCAAACGACGTTCGAATTGTGCGATAGCACCAATCATATGAAACGCTAGCTCACCAACAGCAGTAGTTGTGTCAATGCTCTCATTCAGGCTTATAAACTTCACCTGCTGCGACTTAAAGCCATCCAGCAGCTCAATTAGGTCTTTCAGACTACGACCCAATCTATCAAGACGTTGCACAACGACGATATCACCAGAACGTAAGGTATCCATCAAACGTTCAAGCTCGGGTCGCTGTTTTGATTTACCACTCATTTTTTCTCGAAATATCCGTTCACACCCAGCATCATTCAATGCATCCATTTGCGGGTCTTCGGATTGCTCTTCGGTACTGACTCTTGCATAACCAATTTTCATAACCATCACCGGAATAAAAGGTACGTTTTATTTACATAGATAACTTTACGAGTTATTTTACATTAATTCAAGTATAAAGAAGAGTAAAAATAGAGGTGATTAAATGTAAATAAAACGACCGTTTGTTATACTTCCAGAAATTGATCTAACCACATTTTTGGATATTGACGCCTGTATTATAAGAAAAATCCCAATGGAGTTACTTTAATTCAATTAGTAGTTCATTTTCCAGAAAAAATGGAGACGACATTAGATTTGGCCGGTACCGTCTGTTTAATAACAATGCTCTCAATCAAATCAAAATGCGGACAGTTGGGTGTAAATACGAAGGGCTTGTTATCATTAATAACTATCCAGACCTGCTTATCCAAA
>Ga0307978_1001151_pt1 | contig 20332 bp, 17 predicted proteins | sample OrgLakmetage1056_FD_203151 | JGI IMG/M metagenome (GOLD analysis project Ga0307978, IMG submission 203151) | Saline water microbial communities from Organic Lake, Antarctica - #1056 | ecosystem: Environmental > Aquatic > Non-marine Saline and Alkaline > Saline | place: Antarctica: Organic Lake...
GGACCGAGGATACTCCATCACTCAACGAGTCCAATGCGAATGAAACTGTTGCAGATCGTGGAACCGTTTCATCGGAGTTGGAGCAAACGTGACTCTTTCCCGGGACTCCACTCGGATTCCCGACAATATGTGCTATGTATGATAGATGATACATACAGTACATACGACTTCTTAGAGGTGCTATTGTAGTTCTGTTGGCCGACGATATCGTAATCTAGCTCGAAACCATTGTAGCCATCGCAATGTGTGTGATGATAGAGTTGAATGAAAATGTGAGACGATTCTTGGTTTCGCGCCAAAATACTATTATTTTGGGAAGGCCGTAGGTCGGCGGGATCATGCTCGAACCGAATTGACCTCTATATCGCTGGAAAGCTCTTTCAACGTGCTTGTAGATAATATAAAAAGATGTTTACAAGTATGTATTCCTAATGAATTAGGATATGTATAGAGCCAGCATACCCAAATAATCCACATATGGCCGACACCCCTGTACCGTCTCGTGCACAGAAGTTAACAAGAATTGATAATGATAACGCAATGTAAAGTTATGGCAATGAACTTCTACCAACGTCCACTTCTGCCACCTCCACTTGAGCCTCCACCGAATCCGCCGCTGCTGCTGCTAGAGCCATTTCGGTTGCGACTAGCATGGCCTCCACTACTTCTACTAGCAGCGTCATTCTGGTGCTGAGGATTGCTCTTGACAAAGCTTGGATCCCTCGCGAGTGATCCACTGTGGGTACTCTGCGTCCACCTTTGGAGCTGTTGAGGACGAATGTACTGCGGATAGCGAGCGCCAAGGCGGGTCAAGCGAAAGTTTCTTTCACGAGTATATTGCTGCAGGATTCGGCTCTCTCCTTGCGGAACAGAGTCGTCAGTGGGTGAAGATTCGCTCGTATCACGTGGCTCGGTGGCAATCGCTCGTCTTGCCACTGTACTCGGATTGTGAGGACTTGGAACATCGCTAGAGCCTCCGACGTCTTGCTTGCACACCGGACATTTGGTGATACTACCGTGTCCATTATTAACCCACTCTGCCCAACACTTTTCGTCAAAGACGTGGCCGCATCGCAGTAGCTTGAGTGGTAAACCGTCGGATCCATTTTGAGTACTATCTTTACCCTCTTTTCGTGGATGAAAGTTTTCTAAACAAATGGGACACGAGACTGCTAGGAATCGTCCTTGCAAGGCCTCTGCCCGAGCTCGATCCAACTCGTCCAAATGGCTCTCTACCTGTGCGTACACTCGATTGTCTCGAGCTTGCTTCCACAGGCTTGTAATGATAACGCCCACCAATACAGCGAACCATGCCATACCAGTGTACGCCACAATCCAGTCGTTTATGAGTTCTTTCCAGGCCGGCTCGCCAAGCTGGATTAAGAACTCCATCTCCTTGATAGCTTGGACAATGGCGTCGCCATACTGTTTCTTTTCCAGCAAGGGTTTCATGTGCTCAATCGTTCGATCGAGACGACGATCTGTCAAGACAGCCTCCAGCGCCGCTCCACGAGAGATATGAACGACTCGGTCCCGATCGGATAAAAATATGAGAACTCCTGTTCCCCCGCAAGATGTGGGTACACCAACACCCCACTCGTCATGCAGATACTGTGCAAACACGCGGGCGCCCTTTTCCTGGGTCTCGTCGTAACGACCAAACGGGCTCAAGTCCATCTGTACATTGAGAAAGAGAGACAATAGACGTTAGATAATTCTGTCAAGGGCATATTTAGCAAGGAGAGACTGACTCACGACACTGGAGTAAACTCACCTTGCGAACAAGTGCCGCGGCAAACTGGACGTCGACGACTGACTTTTCGCGGTCCGCCTTGGGACACTGGTGTGCAAAAGTTCGCGTGCCTGCCAGGGACTCTTCGACACTCTGGATTTCTTGACTTGAGAACAAAGCGTCTGGGTCGCATAGCTTCATGGACTGCGCCCTGCAGCTTTCAGATTCCCGCTCCGGATTGGGAAACTCTTCTCGCAGCCAGGCTCGTATGGAAGGTTCATTGGTTGCGGCACGTTTCTTGATGGCGGCGCCAGAAGTCAAGAGAGTGACCAGCACAATCAATCTCAGGGTGTTCATGGTCTGTTTTCAATTCGCCGTATTTTTGCTAGGAGTGGATGGCCGAGTGGATGTTGTGTCTACAAAACCTACAACGCAACCTCTCTCATCATCATCGCTCGGAATCATTATAATCTTGAATCTTGCGGACGAATAATTTGCCGCGTGGCCATTGAGCCCCGAACCATTTGAGTACCGAAACAGAATTTAAATCTCAGGAAATCCCGTTCCCGTCCGTTGAGTTGCCTCCACCATGCATGACCATGGTGGTCCAGATCCACAAATGAAGCGCATATACCAGGTACAAGAATTAGACCATGACAAGAATGCGTCGCTCTATAAAGGGAAAGGGTGGAGGCTACGCCTCTTACAACGGTTCACCATCAACGAATAGCCAGTCCCGTCCAGGCGCTAAATCATCATCCATGTACCTTTCCTTTTTTCTTTCACTGTCTGTCATTCAAGTCATGTCCTTACTGCTTGCTGGAACCATGACGGCGTACCTGGATGCTGCAAGGACTATGGGTCCAATGGATGTATTGCTTCGTACCAACACATTGATGCAAGACGACGGTCTCGAAGATCGACTCCTCCACGTCGAAGCCGACAACATGTTGGAGCAGGCCAGAAGACTTGACATGCCCCTCGAACCAGTGAAACTGAATAATGGCGACGCGATAGACAACTACTATTCTCGACTACACATGGATCGATTAAAAAAGCCGATTCTCGTTGTTGGTGGAAGTGATGGGTCAGGTACGCGTGCAATGGTGGATGCGTTGGGTCGTCTCGGCGTGGCAATGTTGATTGACGACACAGGTACTATGGATATCGATGCTGTGTCTCTATTTGACGGAAAGGGCTGGCCACAGCTGGTCGAAACCATATTGAACATTACGCACTCTGCCGACTACGAGTTTGATGATTTGCCGACAAGCGTCCAGGAGCAAGTCCGGGGTGAGCTTGAGAAGCTCAAGGAGGAGTACGAAAGGCGAGCGGTGCATCTCCTCGCCAAAGGCAAGACAGAGAACAAACGAGTCGCGCAAGGAGTGGAGTATGGATTCAAAGCTCCTGCATCCTTGCTACTGCTGCCATTGCTTCGAGAGGTCTATGGGTCAATCAAGTTCCTGCATGTCGTCCGGGACGGACGAGATGTTGCATTCAGCAAAAACCAAAGCCCCGTCCGCAAGTTCTACGATGTTTACTACAAGAACGCAACCGAGCGACGAAGTTTCTACGACCAGCCTGAATCGAAAAGTATAAAGGAGGTCATGGGTATGCAACTGTGGAATGATTGGAACTTGCAGACGCTCGAGTGGGAGAAGAAGCATACTGACGGGGATTCCTTCGACTATCTGGTAATGCGAGCAGAGGACCTGGTGGATCCAGTCAACAAGTTTGAAAGTTTGACCCGACTAGCAGGATTTGTTGGATCACAAAAGACCCCAGAGGAACTGTGTTGCTTGAGTCAGCAAGCGGTTGTTGACTTGGGAAAATCAGCCCGTTCGGATGCGAATGGGTTGTTTAACATTCTTGATGAAGTGGAAGACGATACACGCTTGTCTCCGGGCGTAAAAAGTAAGCTTGCCCGAATGGACCAAAGAATGACAAGTCTGCTGGGTGATCTTGACCGGCTACAAGTGGATCGGGGAAATCACCGGGACAACATGCGGCACCATCGTGAAAAGAAAATATATTCTACAGGTACCAATATCAGTGAGAGGAGAGAAAAGCTGGAGCGTTTAAAGCAGCAGTCTGGTACGACAGATTATAAAGGCATTGCTGGCCGGAGATTGTTCGGAGCGGAGCAATCAGACGAATCGACGCGAGAAACGTCGGTCCCTGAAGTGAAGCCGAAGGGTAGATTTGGGAGCGAGAGAAGCAATCTTCCCAAACCTGCCACGAACTACCTCGCAGAAAAAGAGAAACAACGGCTCGAGGAAGAAAAGTATGATGAAGATTTGATGCTCGAAGATTCTATCGTTGACGCAAGGCGAAAGCACAAGCAAGTTGACAAGCTCAAGGAGAAATTTGGAAAGACGAGCTCGCACAGTCGAAAACAAATTGCCAGCACTCGTGGTCTAGCTTCTTCGGAACAAGTGCAGAAACGATACGGTAGATGGATATCGAAACTGGAAGGGCGACCTGAGCTATCAGCTCTTTTGCATTCGCAAGGTTCAGCTGCTCTGAAAGCGTTTGGTTACGAACCAGCTCATGCTTTTATGGATAGAGGAACGGACAGAGGATTCCAATGCGATGCGGACGTCGTATGTACGAACTATTAGCAGGTCGATGGGGATGATGAGATGATCCATGCAGGGGACCGAAAAGGCTGGGTCAGTTTTCCTTAGATAGTGGTAGCGACGTTATGAGCCTGGAGGGCCACCAATTTAGTCTCATTTCGCTAAGGTTATTTTCGCGCCTCCATTTAGTCGCAAGAGCTCCTAGCTCCTTCCTAGGAGTTGCTACAACGATTGCCTCATTGGTTTCAGGAGCCACAGCTCTTCCAAGATCTCTCCTCCATTTCGGGATATATATATATATGTACCGTGATTGCTGGACAGGTGCTCGTGGGCATCAACGTCTCCCGCGACGTCGTTCGCCGGGGTAGCTGCCTTCTTGTCGGGAGTCGCCTAGTGATCGACGTATCAGACCTAGTAAGGTCTCCTTTGTGGTACAGACTATCCGCAAGGAAGTTTGGGAGAACAATAAGAACGTGACGCACGCGAGAAGAGGAGATAGATACATACGACAATGCGTTTCGCGCGCCTTTTCTCTCGCCATTAAAAGGTCGACAACATATTTATTGTTTGAAGTTCGTGCTCACCATGGTGGCTGTCGCTTTGCGGCCCCAAGAGGTCGATGGAACACGAACCCCGAGACGTCTTTGGAAGCACTGGTTCAATTTTATACTCTGGCTTTTAACTGTGCAGCTTGTCCTGTTCCTTCTAATCACTTTACTGGTGATACCCTCGGCTGATGTTCGCGACGGCCCCATTGGCGCTGGAGCTTTATTCGACCAGAAAAAGGTGTCGCCGTCGCACCCACTTCGAGAATCACCGTCGCGCCAACCCCTACGACGACAATTCGTAGATTATGGAGAATCTTTGGTCGAAGAAAGCAAAAAGTCTCTGGATGATTACTACGAACGACCTCATTTCCCATTCGATCGACCCGCAGTTCTCATTATAGGCGGCAGCGACGGATCAGGCACCCGAGCCTTCGTACAAAGCCTCATGCAGCTTGGTGTCCCAATAGTATACGACGATGAGGTCACATTTGATGTACATGGAAGATCCATGGCGGATGGTGACGGATGGCCCAAGATTGTGAGCATGGTCTTGGACAGCACGCATTCAGCCAATTACAATCTAACATCACTGCCAGACAATGTACGGGAGACTGCTCTCTTGCACCTGACCAGACTCAAGAAGGAGCTCACACGCAAGGCTAAATTTCGCTTTTCAGCGGTGCTCAACGCAACTCCTGCAGTTCTCTTTGCTTTCAAGGCACCAGTGACAATGCTATTACTGCCTCTACTTACAAAGGTCTTTGGTTCCGTCAAGTTTCTACATGTCGTTCGAGACGGTAGAGACGTGGCGTTGAGTGCAAACCAAAGCCCCATCAAAAAGTTCTATGACTTTTACTATCGGGACCACATGATCCGGCGCCATGCGCTCAAAAAGCCAGCAGGGGAGCTCCAGAGCGTCATGGCCATGCAACTGTGGAACGACTGGAACCTCGAGGCCTTGGAATGGGAGCACTCTCACGCCAATGGGCAGACGTTTGACTTCATCACGATGCGAACGGAGGATCTCGTTGACCCGAAAACTAAACTGAATAGTTTGCTTCATCTTGCAACCTTTGTTGGATTGCAACCGTTGCCGTCCGAGCTATGTTGCATGACCATGAAGGAAGAGAAGGACATGGGCCTATCCGTCAAGATATCACCACAGCAGGGGCACCATGGCTTACGTGGTGACTTTGGGGATCTATTGAAGGGTGACAGAGGCCCTTCCACCTCCGAGTCGGAAGCCAGTATAATTAAAGCCAAGGAAGCGCGGGCGAAAAAGAGGGAAAAGCTTCGCCGCGAACAGCTGGAGCGCTCAAAGGTGCAATTCGGTCTAGACGAGACAACGACGCCTCGTCGTCGTCTTATGGAACACGCAACCAGTGCTATCTCGCGAGACACACCTACGGATAGAAGTTCTGGTAGGCTCGGGCGGCAGCCGACGGCTACCATTGCGAATCCCATCATTTCGGTACAACATCGGTACGGCCGTTGGGCTACGACTCTCCGTAACCGAACAGAGCTCTCTTTTCATCTGCACAGAGAGGGTGCTGCTGGCTTGAAAGCCTTCGGCTATGAACCAGCACTTTCGTTCTTAGCGCGTCACCCTGACTTGTCATACACTCGAGTCGCCTGCCAAAAAGAGCAGCCTCTTTATTGTTCATCATGACTCGACTCACTCAACCATACCGGTCTGCTGAAGGCGTATCAATACTACTATTCTCCCTAAAATAGAACTAGACTTAGATTCTTACATGCAGATTCTGTAAGTAACGTATCGACCAGCAGTCTCGGAAGGTCGGATAATCTTGACGACTTGTCCACGTCTCATTCCGTAATAACGCGCCACAGGATCGTTGGGCTGGATACGAGGCAACTGACTATCCTTCAAGCGATAGCGCTTGAGAAGCTCGGTCTTTTCACTGGGAGTCAATACCTGGTGCTCCGGCACAAGCTGATGCTTGGTAATGTCAACTAGCAACTCGGATTCCTTGAAATGTTCAATCCGGAATGAATCGCTCATCTCCTGGACAGCCTGCTTGGCAAAGGGGGTGATATCCACACGAAGAACCATGAGGGCATTCTGAACTCCTTCGTTACGCATACGGTCCGTGTACGTCTTGATGGGCTTGACGCCCACCTTTTCGTCTTCTGGGAAAAAGACAAACAACTGATTGCTTTCGTCGTCGGCCTTTTCCACGAGAATCGTGAGTGACTCTCTGTTCACGTGGTCTTGTCCAAACCGTTCACTAAAATCTGCTGGTGTTAATTCACGCATATTCTTGGGCACCATGTAGCCGCGCTTGTCAAGCATGTTGGAAATGGTGCGATAGACGCGAAACAGACGGGCGGCTTCGGGCGAGAGTCCACCACGGATCGATGGTGCCGCGATGGCATCGGCCGTGCTAATCTCTTCGGGATTGTTAATCGCAACTTCCGCCATTTTTGAATGCTAGGATCTTTAGTGCGTGGATTAGCTACTCACTATGAGAAAAGTAGATGACAAGGGTGGGGGGTACGCTTGTAGAGACGAGGTGTTGTGAACTCGCTATCATATGGTGGTCTCTTGCTGTCGTCTGTCGTTGCCGTCCAACCAATTAATTGAAACTTCGTGACGACTTTCGCATCGTGATTTTCATTTCTGCTGTAGCTTTAAAGACTTAAATCTGTTTCTGATGCGTGACTCTTACCTATTAATATGATATTTATACCGAACTAATGGACTCCATGTTCATGCACACAATAACTCACAAAGTACTCACCGAGAAAACGACGCAATAATCGTCCATTCCCATCGTCGATGATCGGCTGGCTGTCGCACTGTCGGACACAGCTACAAGTACTACAGTATCACCATGGCGTCTTGTTTATCCGTGGTCCGCCTGGGCGGTGCCTCGCACGACAATCTTGCCGTCGAGCGCTTGCGAAAGGCCTTGTTGACGCACTTTGACCAAGCTGAAAGCAGCAACGTGACGGTGCAAAACCACAATGGTGCCGCGCCGCGACTGACCGTTTCGAATCGCTACTTTACCGCGCACGTGGTGATGCAGGAGATTGGACCAGAGCAGCAGCAAGAAGAGCAAGTTAATAAGGAGGAAGTATTGCCTTATAAAGAAGATGGCCTCATTCTTGTTTTTGACCATGTAACGACCGTCACTTCGGTAGAGGACGGTACGGTCGCCGTTCCCACGGCCGCGTCCTCTTTTAACGCGGTCGAACCCGTTCATAACCGTGCCGAAGAACTGGTCCAAGCCGGCGAGTTATTGCGACTTTGCATCGGTATCAGTGCGGGCGCAATTGAGGAAGCGAATCGCAACACCAAGGTTTATGAACAAGAGTACTCGAGACGAATCTTGTGGTGTTTGGATCGCGGCTACGAGTATGTAGAAGTGGATTTGAGTGAGCACGGTGTCGCGACAGGCCACGACGTTCGTGATAAAGATGGCTTTGCGCGCGTTGTGGAAGCTGTCTGCGGAACCGTGTGGTCCTCGGCCGTCATGGGAGGAGCCAAGCAACAGGAATTGAAACAACAATATGCCGAGGCTGCCGAAGCGGCTTCGGCGTCAATGCAAGCGGCTTTGGCTGACGAAGTAAAGGACAAAAGCAACTTGTACGAACCACCGGATTCGTCGAACTTGCCACCAATTACTGCATTCGTAGGTGAGACTCAGGAAGATAAGGAACGTGGAGAGAAAGCGCTTGGGGCTATTCTTCAGCAAGGCGGTTTGAAGGATCCTTCGTCCGATTACGTTGATGAAGGACAGGAGAATGTTTCTCCGGATGTCATTGAGCAGCGCAAGCTTGAACGGGGGCAGGAAATGCTCATGAATGATTTCGAAGGCGTGCTGCGACAGGCGGCTGGCATTCGAGATCTTTCCCAGTCAGGAGCCATGTCGGATGAGGAGCGTCGGCAAAGAGCTGGAGAGGCAGCGGGGGTACTCATGGGTCTCATGGGTAAGATGGGCTTTGATAACGACGATGATGATGAAGATGACACCGAGGGAGAAGAAGATTCCGTGGAACCAGAACCAAAGAAGAACGAGGGAGAAGGAACTACGACCGGTACGGTATAAAATTCTTTGGTTTTTCGCTGGATCCGAATCCGTTCGTCTTTATTGTATACTAGTCTATCAAATCATTCACTAGACTACTAGACCTGAACAAGGCTACCGGTAGGTACTCCAGTAGAGCAAGAGAGAGCATCATGCATCATTGCCAGAAACTACGTCATCCGTACGGTACGGTGAGAACGATGTATCTACCTAGTATCTAGTAGAGAGTTTGAAAAGAGAGCAATTTTCTTGTCATCCTGTGACATAAAAATAATATGTGCAAAACTGCTTCAAGGTGTGCTTTTGTTCTTCTTGAATCTCTCGACCATGGACATTAACCGATAATACGCCTCAGCCTTTCTCCAAAGAGTATTCGCCAACCATGACAACTAACGAGACAACTACGAATGATGTCATTGTAATTGATCTTTGTAGCGACAGCGGTGACGAGAAGCCAAAAACCGCTTCGACTGGCCCCTCTGTGGCCAAAAAGCGTCGATTGCAGACCGATGCGGCCGCTGACGACGGCTGGGAAGTCTTTCCGGCTGTGGACGATACTACTAGCGCCGTAGCGAAAGCCTCTCGAGTATCGTCGGATAGTAGCCAGAATCCATCACCTCAGGCCGCAAGACAGCAGAAAGCAGACCAAGAACCGCTCATTTTTTTCTCCGGACAAGATAGTGTCACCGTTACGGAAGGAATCCCCAAGTTCCTGTGCAACTTTCGTCAGACGCCCGAGGTTGTCACTTGCATGGGGCGCCAAGTATCCAAGCCACCGCCGCCGTGCAGCTTGCGTCACATTCAGCAAAGCGACAAGTGGAGCTGCGGATATCGCAACTTGCAAATGATGTTGACCGCCTTGGTACCAATTTTACCACCGCATCACCCCTACTTTCAGGGGAAACAAGAGCAAGTTGGAGCCTTTTGTATTCATTCCGCGAGAGAAATTCAAGAATTATTAGAAACGCTGTGGGCGGCTGGCTGGGATTCAAGTGGGGCCCAGCATTACAAGCGCAAAATTGTTGGAAAGCCGTCCAAGATTGGAGCGGTGGAAGTCTCGAGCGTCTTGTCGTTTCAAGGAATTGATAACACAATTGTGCAATTCATCAAGTGCGCCGAATCTCGACAACAGCTGGGGCCCTTTTGCTGGGCATATTTTCACCGACTTGCCGGTTGTCCCCTGTGTCAGGCTGGCACTGTTTCAAGCATGGCAGTGGCGCAACAGTTATTGTCACACCCGGCAACCGTGGATCATTCCAAAGTGGCATCGACAATGGCGGAAGGATATGCGGTATCGTGTCAATGCTCTCTACCTCCCCTCTACTTACAATGGGAAGGGCATTCGGTCACTGTCGTCGGCGTGGAACGACGTACGCCAACCGTAGCTGGCACTGACTTGCTGGTGTTGGATCCAATGCAAGATGGATCACGACTTTCAATGGCATTGTCGCAATGCGATCTCGCTCCAGCTAGACTCCCCTGTAAAAGAATGCAAGGCAAGGACTGCCAAATCATTCTGTATACAACAGGCTTCTTGACGACTTTCGAAAAGACGGACCGCAAGGAACGAGTCTGTGCGGCCACGGCTGCCCAAGAGGCTGTCATGAAAGTGGTCCCCCGTTAGACTTACTAACGGCGGACCACTTGGGCAGCCGTTAGACTAATAACGATAGCAGGAGTATGGTAGGAAAAACCTTCTTGCAAGCTACTAGCTACTGTGGTTTGTTATCTACTACTGTAATGTATACTAGAGAGACAACCATGCGACTTAATAATACTAGTAGAAAACCACGTATTCACTTGCAGCTTTATCGGAACAGACTATCTGCCTTCTGCGATTCTCTTTCCATAAGGTCTAGTGGTCGCAGGACATTAAGCTTGGACGTCTCCACGACGTAACCATTCAAAACCATTTCGTCCAACAAAAAGTGAACGTTCTCGAGACTGTACATAATGTCGAGCTGTGTTTAGCGTGTTCGGAAGAAAAGATAAATAAGTGGAGAGTGAGAACAAGATCGTGGCTCGCACAAAGGGACAGATGCTCTTGCTTTCGCTGTCGCAGCCGTCTATTATAGTGTACATAGTATTCTTACCTCACAGATACTTCCAGCCCACTTGTCCATAGTTTCCACCAGATTGTGAATAAACTCGAGCATGCCCAGCTCGTTTTCGTTATTTTCGGCGCCTTCACCAGCCGCAAGATCGGGCTTGGTTCCAACAATGAAAAAGAGGGAGGCGTAACGACGGTAAATTACCTGTAACGGGAGGAAAATAGCGCGTGAGTGAGTGAGTGTGCGTTCGAGAGAAGAGAGTCTCGTGGTTCCGACGAGTCGCCTAGTAGGCTTTGGCACTTGATTAAGTGGGTGAGACGACTTCAAGAGAAGAGCCTTGTAGACCCAACGAGTATCATCGATTACTGGAATGCCTACTCGTATTGTATGTATGATACGTACCTTGTATCCACGGTATTCCAAAAAAGAACACTGCAACTCGGATCTGCTCAGGCACTTGCGAATGATTTCCGATTCGAGCGCGACGCGCTCGTCCATGCGAATCCATTCGTAATACGACGAGAGGCGCGTCTGGCCCTGTTTGTTACTGCAATAAAAGAATGGACAGAAAGTGTTGCTGTGTGTGAGACATGACAGCATCGAGTGCCGTGATCCGTCATGACTACAAGTCTACGGTCTACGGAAAGCCGTGAGAATTCGCTGGACAAAGCCAGTAACTAAATCAATCAACGCCTTGCACAAGCTAGACTACGTACACCATAAGAAGAAAGGAGATCATACTGGAAGTGTCGGTTGTCTTTAAAGGTAATGCTCGCTCTTTGCTTTGTGTTGTTGGTTGTCTTGCAACGACAGAACGGTCATGATGTTCGTTGGGGAGCGAAGGACCCGGAGCCAAGGTTTTCTCTTTTCGCGCGCTTTCTTGGAAATTCAAAAAATGTCGCTTTTCAGTTTCTCTTTTATTTTTGTCGTTCTTTTTGCTTGCGCCAAAGAAGAATGCGACGATGCGAACTGCGAAATGCGAAGGATCCATACAGTAGCCAGCACCAACGACCGACCAATAGTCATGCACGGTGTACATAGCCACGACTAGGAAGAAACGGAACGAGCAAGGTCTTGGGAAAGAAACCTAAAAGCGTTGGAAAGACTGCAATAAATTGGTGTTAGCGTTTGAGCAGTCGGCGCACCTCGTTGAATTCACATGCCGGATTATACAGCGTCCTTGGAACGAACCATGGCAATGGAGGGTCTTTCGTCCGCTCATTCGTTGCAGGAAGATGCTCCAGTGATCATTACCAGTACTGGTCACCAAAAGCCCCGTGTCACGGGTACTGACGACATTTCTCGACCAACCGTTTCGGATAACAACAACACCAGCAGCAGCAAACACGACATTGATGATCCAGACCGTCCCTTGTCAGTCTCCTGCGCCACACTCATGACGGGTGGTTACACCATGGAAAGCAGCAGTAGCAGCGATCATCGCTCTTCAGCTATTAGTGAAAGCACCAGCGACAACGGCGACGATGACGATGACAATAACAACAGTTCGGCACTAAACGCTGACCAGGAATCGTCAACTACGACAGCGCATGTTTCGACGGCACTCTTGGGCTGGTATCAAGTGGTCGCCTTGGTGCACAAGAATCTCTTGACCAAATGGCGAACACCGTTTGCCACTTTTATGGAACTCTTTAGTCCAGTCCTCATGATGTTGGTCCTCGTGGCGGCGTATCAACTGTCGGAAATCACCTACAAGGATGCAGCCGTGTACGCGTCCATTCGATTGGCCGTGCCTGGACCGTGGCTCGATTTGGTGCAACAAACGGCAACGATTCAGACTGGCTTGGATTTGAATAACAGCAATGGTGCTCGTCGGAGACTCTTTACACAAGCTCCAGAAGAGCTGGAACCATCGTCGTTGTCTTTTCCGCTGTGGCAACAGTGGCCAGAACCCAACGACATTCGTAACATGTTGCGGTCGAGGCGTCTGGAACGACGAAGGGAACAAAGGCGCATCCAGTTTGCTGGGGAGGGATTGGACGATGATGACACCGACGACGACGACGATACTACAGAAGATTCTGAGGGTGACATCTACAAAGTGCTCAACGATGCACGCAAGGAACTAAACCGCTTGCTCAAGAATCCTCTAGCAGTCCCCTCGTTTCCCGAGTACGTGAATCTCTCGATTTTCCTCTCGTCCTTGTTTGATACGGAAAAGTGGCCTCGTATCTTCTCCGATAGTAGCTATGGCCGCGAATGGGGCAATCTCTTGACGCTTGGGTCCTTGCACTTGTCTCCAGATACTGCCAGGACGCGTGACTTTTTGAGTTACTTGAACGAGTCGTATCCTACGCTCATGGAAGAGTCGCTCACGGTACGACTCCACGAGACAGAGCAAGTTGCGATTCGCTTCATTGACAATAACTTGGACGAGAGGACTTGGGCTCTCTTGGACTTTTCCTCCTGGTCGGACGAGTCAGACGACAATGTCACCTTTAAGATTCGGATGAATTACACGACACTCCCCAATACCAACGAGATTACCGACTTTGTTTCTATTGGACTCAACAAGGACTATCAACGCTATTACCTCTCCGGCTTTCTCACCTTGCAGCGAACTCTGAACGAGTTTGCTTTCCTGACCACTTCCTCTAACGTGTCTTGTGGTGCCTTCGTCTCGAACGTTACCAGTAACATATGGAGCATGGTGAGTGTCTCTATCGATCAATGCATTGCAGCAAACCTACTTCACTAATCTCACAACTTTTCTCTATTCTATTCGTTCTATTCGTTACTGTAGCCCATGCCAACGGCGTCTTACTCGCACAATACGTTTTACCTTGCGGTCGGATACTTGCTGGGTCTGACTATTGTCATGGCCTTCCTCTATCCTACGTCGCGGCTCATCAAGTCGATTGTGGAAGAAAAAGCGACGCGAATGAAAGAGACAATGCTTATTCTCGGTGTCCGACCCTGGGCGCATTGGGTTTCATGGCTCGTCACGTCGCTCCTGGTTTTCTTTATAATTTCGATCTTTGTGACTAAGGCGTTGTCCGCGAATGTCCTTGGCTGTTCCTCACAAGCCTATCTCTTTATCTTCGTCTGGCTCTTTTCGACGGCTTCGATTGGATTCTGTTTTACGATTGCTGCATTATTCTCTCGGGCCAAATTGGCGTCGATTCTTGGCCCCATATCACTCTTTGCGACGATTCTCCCTCGCTTCGTCTTCTTCGGGTACAACCGGTACGAGGCGACTTCGGCGAAGATGTGGGCGTCGTTGTTGCCTGCTACGGCATTTGCCTTCGGAGCCGACATTATAGCTGACTATGAGTACGCAGAGCAAGGTATTCAGTCCTGGAACGCTGGAGAGGGAGATTACTCATTCAATTCTGCTCTGTGGTTCCTGTTCTTCGATACTCTCCTGTACATGTTCCTAGGCTGGTATTTGGAGCAGGTCGTGCCGAGCCAGTACGGTTCTGCTCGTCCGTTTTACTTTCTATTTTCGCCTCACTACTGGTGTAGCTATTCCTTTCAGAGAGCGAAAAGAAGGAGATATGTGGCTCACTCTGTGGGCAGGGAGGCGATGAGGTCCGAGAGCGAAGAGAGGTACGCATATAATGAATCACGATCGATTTGGTTGTGGCTTTCCTTGCTGTTTGATCGACCGACAAAGGCTAACGACCGTCTCTCCTTCTGCAAGCAGTCTACGGAATAACGAAAGAATGGCCGATTCTTCCCTCGCTCCGCAGATCCAGATTCACAATCTCGTCAAGCAATACAACAACAAGGCAAGCGTTAAGCCTGCCGTGAACGACCTCAACTTCACTCTGTATGAGTCTCAAATTACAACTCTTCTTGGGCACAACGGTTCTGGCAAGTCGACGACTGTCTCCCTTCTCACTGGACTCTTCGCTCCAACTTCCGGTGATTGTGTTATCTACGGACATTCAATTGTCAGTCATCCCACGGAAGCACGCTGCTCTGTTGGGATTAGCTCGCAACAGAATATCCTTTTTGACAGACTCACAGTCCTCGAAACGATTTTCTTCTTTCGAAGGATCAAGGGTGTTCGTTCAAATCTCGCGGAGGTGAGAGCTCACGCGGAGGAAATTGGGCTCCACGATTTCTTTCACACCACTGCGTCTTCCTTGTCGGGCGGCAACAAACGCAAGCTTTCTCTTGCAATTGCATTATGTGGGGACCCTAAGTTTCTTATCCTCGACGAACCGACCAGTGGAATGGACCCAAGCTCACGGCGTGCTTGCTGGGATGTCCTTCGAAAGAAAAGAAGCGGGCGCGTTATCCTGCTAACGACGCACTTTATGGGACGAAGCTGAGCTCTTGTCGGATCGAATCGCAGTTCTCAAGGATGGTGTCTTGCAGTGCCCAGGCAGCCCGCTATTCTTGAAGGCTCGATACGGTCTCGGATATAACCTCACCGTCATACTCGAGCCTTCCTCGAAGGTAGAAACCGATTTTAACTGCGAATATGGCAACCAGAGGACTACCGCGATAACCATGGAGAGAGTTAGCATGGATAATGCAGATGTACAGCATCACCTCGAGATGTTCTTGCAACGGTATATTCCTGGTGCTCAACTTTCGAGAAAGTTTGGTAAAGAAATCTCGTTCCGCCCTCCGAAAGGAACGGAGAGTTCATTTCCTGACGCCTTCGATGCTTTGGAACTAGAGAGTCGAAGCCTTGGGGTGGGCGCCTTTGGGATTGAGAATGCATCGTTGGAGGAAGTGTTCCTACTCCTTGGAGAGAATACCGGCGATGCCGAGCTCGACGGGAACGATACAACGGCAGAAGATGCCGACTTGACCAGTGCATCAGCAGTCCACCTATTGCAGCCGAAACGTCTTTCACGTTTCGGGCAGATTGGACTGCTCTACTGGAAGAGACTAGTAATCCAGAAGCGTGATCTGAAGGGATTCTTCTTTTCGATTATTGTGCCTGTTCTCCTTGTCGGCCTGGTACTTCTTGTCTTGACTATCAACGTTCCCTTAGTCGGTCCTACTATCGAACTCTCGCCCAGCCTCTACAGAGGGTCCTCCACTAACGAGGCAGTGCCTACAGATGTATTCATTGCAGGCTCGTCTCCGCCCTTGGCTACGGGGGCGCCCGCGGAAACACTCGCACCTAGATATGCTCGATTCGCTTCATTCCTTGCAGAGAAATACGAGAATATCGAGACTCGTCCATTGGAGAATGTATCGACTTCGGAAGGGTTGTCTCGTCTCCTTCTAGCCACTTACAACGAACCTCGCAACAGTCGATACGCAGCTTTTGTCATTAACGATACAATTAATGCTTCATCAGTTGTCAACTGGAATGCGCTGAAGGATGATATCTATGCGATTTCCGAGACTGAGGCTCTGCAGGACGTGGACTCGATTGATTTTGCCCAGCTACTATCCAATGAGACTTCAGATACGCTACGTCTGAATATTCTTCTTTCTGATATTGCTTATGCATTCTATAACGCTACTGGCCTCGTGCCCAACACCACCGCGAACGCCACCAACCTACGGCTCGTTTTAACGCGAGGCTTACGAGAGATCTTTTCGTCGAAGTCTATATCCATCGAATCGAACGTTAGTGAATGGGAACGAGTCTTTAGAGAATCACTGGTCGAGATCAGCATCGAAGGCAACAGGACTGCTTCCACTTTGGTTTCACTAATTGGCACCCTCACAGAGGGTAGTTTGGACGTCAAGGATTTTTTCGACACAAGTGTTGTCCGGAGCGAGACGGTTGGTATATTGGAAAGCTTAATCGGTGTCTATGGTGGAGACGTCGACATGGAGGTTTACAATGGGCTAGAAGTGATAGTCGACGGAGTTCCATCTTCGCTCACAGTCGCAACGATTGTCGCCGTCGACACTTTCTTAAACCAGCTCACCCAAGTGGACGGTACAAACACGACTATCAGTCTGGGAGAGGTCTTTTCCGTCCTAGGTGAGATCCTAGGCGGGGGTCCAACTGAACTTGACGGTACTGCTGTCACTTTGGAAGTGTCGAGGGCGGACCTCGACTTATCTTCTGCTACTATCGTGCTTTCTGACGTGCGAGTTTTGTCTGGTTCGGCAGTATTGCTAGACATCGAAGACGGATCATCTTTCAATATTAGTGTCAAAGACTTTGTGGCGCTACTTCCCAACGAAACAGCCGACTATCAGTACCAAGTATCTACAGAGATGAGTATCTTGCACAACTCTTCGTCTCCGCATGCTGTGTAAGTTATGTCGTGGCCGACGAGTCTCGTCACGCTGTGTCGCTTGTGAACTCACCTTTGTATTGCCTTGTCGCCCTGTCTATCGCTTTTTGCAGTGGAGCTTTCAATCAAGCTCTCATGGAGTACCTTGTCAGATCTTGTACCGGTGATGACACACTTCACCTTATTTCGGTCAATTACCCACTTCCGTTGACCACCCAGCAGGCTGTTGAAGTTCTGACAATCCTGAGTATCCTAGCCAGCTTTTTCGTTCTGATTCCATACTGTTATGTCCCCGGAGCATTCATTGTTACCCTGGTCAAGGAGCGCACATGCAAGTCCAAGCATCTGCAACTAGTCAGTGGCGTGAGCATGGGATCCTATTGGATAGCTCATTATCTCTGGGACTTAACACTCTTCTTGATCCTTACAATTTGCGTGATGGCCGTCTTGATGGTCTACAGTGTTGACGACTCAGCCGATGTTTTGGTTGGGGATTTAGAATCCTTCTGCTGCACGTTCCTACTCACTTTTGGATACGGACTCAGTGTCCTGCCGTTCAGCTATCTTCTATCGCGGAGTTTTACGAATCATAGTTCGGCGCAAATTGCTGTGATTGGAATCGTCTTCATCACTGGGTTCGTCTCAGTGAACGCTTACTACATTATGAGCTCTATCGACGATACGCAAGCGATAGCCGAGGCAATGGTCCCTGTGTTTCGGTCCTGGCCGGCTTTCAATCTTGGAGAGGGCTTTATCAGAATGAGCAGAGCTTATTGGGAGAAGCGAGTTCTGTTCATAGATAGGAGTCCGTTCGACTGGGAGGTGGCCGGAAAGTCACTTACACTTGTGTACATGATCGCAGTTCCGTATTTTACCCTTCTCTTGATTCTAGAATATGCTCACGACGGTGGAGCAGGGGGAGTCTTCGGTCGTCTTCTGCGTTATACACGAGGCTTCTTTGAAAGCTGCATGCTCCGAATATACGGGGTACGAAAGGCAGAAACCGGGCTGTTGCTAGATGATGGTCTCAATGATTCGGCAGCCGGCCACGATGACGACGTGGAGGAAGAACGTTTGACTATTTCGCAGAACGCCAGCGAGTTCCAAAAGTCATCCTCCGTCCTCTTTGTTAATCTGTGGAAGGTGTATCCGCCATCGGTGGGTTTATTTGGAGTGCTGATCAGCACACTCCGGCGTGCGTTTGCGACGGTATTCTGCTGCTTCTGTCGTATTAATGCGGTAAAGAAGACCGAAGCAGAACGCGAAGAAGAACGTCGGGCCTATCAACCGAAACGTGCCGTTCGCGGAGTGGCAACTGCAGTGAGAACGGGCGAACCTTTTGCATTGCTTGGTGCCAACGGCGCTGGCAAAACTTCCATTCTGGGTGTCTTAACAGGCGACATACCGGCAACCAGTGGACACGTTTACGTCGCTGGCCACGATATTACAGGGGAAGAGCTGAATGGGGCAACAGAGGCTAGGAAGCACATAGGGCCGTGCCCACAAGTAGACCCCTTGCTGGACTTGATGACCGGACGTGAGACGCTGCAAATGTTTGCAAAGCTCCGGGGCGTCCCACGAAGTAAAATAGAGTCTGAGGTAGAGAGACTCATGGAGAGGTTGACGCTCACGTCACACGCAGACAAGGTGTCCGAGGCTTACTCTGGCGGCAACAAGCGTAAGCTCAGCTTGGGCATCGCCTTGATTGGCGAGCCCAAAGTCTTGCTGATTGATGAATCAAGCTCCGGTCTTGATCCTGCAGCTAAGCGCCACATGTGGAATTTGATATCGGAAGTATCCCGGGATCGTTCCGTCATTCTGACGACACACAGCATGCAAGAGGCCGAGGCCTTGTGCACTCGGGCGGGCATAATGGCCAACGGCAAGCTGCTGTGCTTGGGTTCGGTTCAACATCTCAAGGTGAGCATACTCCGTGTTCCATTCATTGCCTCATATATTGATTTCGCTCGTGTTTGTCTCAATACAATTGTTTGTTCATCTCTCTTCATAACAGAGCAAGTATTTGGATGGCTACACTATTGACTTGTTTTGTAATCCACACACGACCAAGAGCCGTCTTGACGCCGTAGTGACCGAGGTGGTAGAAAACGCCTTGCCCGGTTCTCGACTGGTCGAACGCCACGGCCGCTTTTTGCGCATTGACATTCGCAGCCTGTCGTCGCTCGGCCTCGGTACGACGTTTCGTCGTCTCGAAGCCTTGAAGGAGACGCCATATTGGCACGTGGAAAACTACTCTATCCGGCAATGCTCTTTGGAGCAAGTATTTATGCAGTTGGTTAGTGAATCTACCGCAGTATCCCAAGACGTAAAAGAGACCAATGCCATCGAGCAATCAAAGCACTAACTATAATTCAGACATGTATCGTCTTCTACTTTAGCCAAGAGACGATCTATTAAGGGCGTGGAATTACTTCTTCCGGGCCTACCTTGCTTTCAATCCTCCAAAGAGGAAGTACTTTCGGCCTCACTTTCTGTTGTCTCTTCATCGGAAAGAAAGGCTTCGAACCGATTTGACAAGACATCGCACTCTCTCATCCAGCATCTACAGTCTAATGAATTTGCAACAACCTGTGCAGCGCGCTTCATTCCCATCAAATTACCTGCATCCGGGCCGATGTTCAGACTTCCCATGCCTCCGACAACAAATAAGTTATCCGTTGTCCACTTCAGGTCTTCCGTGATTGAAGGGAAACCACCAATGATATCAATTGGCCACTTCTCCGTAATGTTATTGATAAGAGCACTGCGTGCACAATCAGGCTGTACTCCACACGCCAGCACAATTGCATCAAAAATTTGCGGTTCGCCTTGAATCCATACCTGTACAGAAGAAGAGTTAGTACTACTTGTACTGACACCACCAGCTGCTGGCAGCATAGCGACATCGATGCTTCGGTCATATTGGGCATCGCCCACTACGACTTTCAACATTCCTGAACGCTCCCACTTTCGAATGTCGTTCATGTAGATAGGAGGGACACTTCCGCCGTCTCGACTTTCCTTGAGCAAACGGAGACGCTCTTGGACAGAAAGGTGGTAAAAGTCGGCCATGCATTTGGTAGAGGTTCGTCGGTCAAACCAGTCAAAATGAAGATCGAAATGACGTTCGACCAAAGGGCGGCGGCTACAAAGAACAACCCGCTTGTTTTGGCGAAGAGCACGAT